>Ga0207110_10022_pt2 | contig 33017 bp, 30 predicted proteins | sample Alteio_BWMinHeat_74_FD_153582 | JGI IMG/M metagenome (GOLD analysis project Ga0207110, IMG submission 153582) | Enriched cells from forest soil in Barre Woods Harvard Forest LTER site, Petersham, Massachusetts, United States -... | ecosystem: Environmental > Terrestrial > Soil > Temperate forest >...
CGCGCGGAGCAGTCATCGTGGCTCTCCAGAAGAGAATTTGGCAAGGCAGGCAAGCGCAGGCGGGACTGTCTGAATGCTCAGGATCGCCGCTATTCTAGCATTGAAGGATCGTAATTCCAAACGATATTTCGGGTAGTAGTACAGTTTGGCTGTAACCGGCCTCTGAGAGGCCGACTACAGAGCCATGTTCTTGCCAAACTGTACGATTACCCATCATTTGAATCGTGGAATTTCCGCGAATTCATGGCGTTTTTCGCATGGACTGGAAATGGCTCGCAACGTCTCTTGCTGGAATCAAGAAGTGTGATAAGATGCCTGGAATTCCAGGGTTTTTTGCCATGAGCCGCCAGTAGCCTTGGCATCCTACGGAACCGAAGGTTGCTGGTTCGAATCCAGTCAGGTGTACTTCCTGAACCTGCGTCACCGACCTCCCAATTTCGGGGAGGTTTTTTTTCGCAGCCGCAAACCTCTCGACGAAGTCCCATGAATCCCATTGCTGCGAGGTCCGGAAGCCCTTTCTTTTCCATCGTCATGCCCACGCGTAACCGCGCTCACCTGCTGCGCCATTCCTTGCGCAGCGCCTTGAACCAAACTTTCGACGATTATGAAATCGTAGTCAGCGATAATTACTCCGACGACGAAACTCCGCAGGTAGTGCGGGGACTTGACCATCCCCGGCTGCGCTATGTCCGCACGACCGAGGCCATGTCCATGCCGGACCATTGGGAATTTGCCCTGGACCACGCGCGCGGCCAGTTCGTGGGCTATCTTTGCGACGACGATGCCTTCACGGCGCCGGCCCTGGCCCGCGCGGCCGAGGCCTTGCAAAAGCACGCCGCGAAACTGATTGTGTTGGGCTGGGCGAAATACTCCGGTTCCACGTCCTTCGAGGCGCCAATTCGAAACAGCGTCCTCATGCCGGTCAAACCAGCCGGTCTGAGTTGGAAGATGAGCCAGGAAACCCTGCCCCAGATGACCAAATGCCGCCTATCGCTGGACTTGCCGCTGATGCTGAATTCCTTTTGCCAGCGCGAAGTGCTGGAACAGGTGCGCCGGGAAGCGGGCAAACTGTTCATACTGGCGCCTGATTACTCTTTTTCGCTCATGATTCAAACGGCTGTCCCCACCTGGCTGCACCTGGATGAACCGCTGCGCCTGCAGGGAGAGTTCGCCGAGAGCATTGGCACCACACAGTTGCGAAACCGTGGCCAGGCTGCCCAGGTTTTCCTCAAGGAGTTTGGCAACCAGAGCTTTTTTGGCCGTTCGCCCATGGACCTCTACCTGATGTCCAACGTCCTGGCGAACACGTTCCAATTGTGCAAGAACCGGCTCAAGGGATTGGCCGGCTTCGACATTGACTGGGTCAGCTACTTCGAAGGCTGTTGGATCGACATGGCTACCCTGGCCGATTATGACGTAGAAGTGCGCGACGACCGGGAGGTTTTCTGGCGCGTGTTGGGCGAACAGTCTTCCGACATTCAGACGAAGGTCAAGGACAAGATCAATTCCCCCGAAATGCAGGCGCGGCTGCGGCAAGGTTGGCGTCACCCTTCTTGGCAATTGCGCGTGCGCTGGAATTTCTGGCGGAACAAATCATGGCAATACTACCGGGGCAGCAAGTATGGCTTTAGTAATATCTTCGAGGCCGCGCAGCTTGTGACCAAATTGAACGGCAAGCGCCCTCGAACCGGCGCCCTCGAGCCGGCCGGGTAGTGGTACAGTTTGGCTAGAGAATGACTCTGAGGCCGGCCTCTCAAAGGCCGGCTACAGCCTGATTGTACGACTACCACCGGCCGCTGTGATTTGACTTCGGACGAGATTACGGGCCGCTCGCGCAAGAGCGCCCGTTATTCCAGAACGGCTGAATCCAATGTTGGCTGCCATGGGAGATTCTCGGTCCGCGCTGCGCCATGCATAGATTGCACGGTAGCCGCAGGGCGTGTGTTGAATTCCAGACGGAGGTTTACGAGGAAATGAAAACGAGCACGCGACGGATGGCTTCACTCTTGCGGATTGTTTGTTTCCCCTTGTTGGTTCTCTCCATTCCCGTTCTGCGGCTGTTGCGAATACGCGTTCTTTACAATCCGGTTTTCCCTCCGTCTTTTTCCCGAATTGGCCACCTGGCGCTGGAAATCGACTGTTTCGTCAAGGAAGGCATGCTGAATCTCAGGCCGGCGCATCGTGGTTTGATTGTCTTTCCCAGAGACAAGATCGCGAATGCAGTTCTGCTCGAATACTGGAAAAAGCATGTCTTCGTCATCGATTCACCGTTTTGGACACAAATCCTATCGCCATGGCGGCGCTGGCCTTCGATCTGCTTTCGCGTTGATCAGTACGTAACGATCGCGCCTACAGTGCATGCAATTCAGGCCGCATTCCAGGACCGGCCGCCTCTCCTGCAACTGACGCCACAACATCGTCAGGAGGGTGCTGAGCGCTTGCGCGAATTGGGGGTCCCGCCAGAGGCGTGGTATGTCTGTTTTCATGTTCGCGAAGGCGGCTATGACGCCAATGATCCCCTCCATACCACGCGCAACGCCGACATTGCCAATTACGTTCTGGCGATGAAAGAGATCGTTGCCCGCGGGGGTTGGTGCGTGCGCATGGGCGACCCCACCATGAAGCAATTACCACCCTTGTCCGGCGTGATTGATTACGCGCATAGTCCTTTGCGCAGCGACTGGATGGACATATTCTTGTGCGCCAGCTGCTATTTCTTTGTCGGCTCGGCTTCGGGGCTGAACGTTGTAGCCAACGTTTTCGGCGTGAGTTCGGCCATTGCCAACGCGTCGGGACCGGTCTTGGCGCTGGGGGCCGGCAACAAGGACTTGTCGATCCCGAAATTACTGTGGTCCGAACCGTTGGGCCGGCATTTAACCATTCAGGAAATCACCTCGACACCGATGGGCAATGCCCGTTTCACGGAATGCAATCAATCGCAGGGCATCGTCGCCCAGGAGAATTCGCCGGGAGATATTCGCGATCTGATTGTGGAAATGCTGGAAGAAAAGGCAGGGCGATTTGTCGAGGACGACGACGACCGAAAACTTCAAGGTACCTTCCGTTCTCTTATCAAACCAGGGCATTATTGCTTTGGCGGAGTGTCGCGCATGGGACGACAATTCCTTCGCAAGCACCGCAATTTGATCGACCCGAATTTGGCCCCGGAGCCGCGCTTTGAATACGTTCGCCAACCTTGCCGTTTGTCCACGTGTTTTTGCACATAGGTTGCCGCACGAGTCCGCAGGGCAGGCTGCCAGCGCCTCGTGCTGTCGGAAATCCCTTCGCGCACACCAAAAACCGGTGGGAAGGAACGAGTTCGGTCTTTTCTTGGCGTCGAGAATCAGGATAATGTCCTTGACGAGTTCTGACCGCCCAAGCAGCTTGAAGCGTGGTCGCGCTTGAAAGACCAATTGGAACGACTAGAGGTAACAACATGGCTTTGTGGCGAACGATCAGTTCCAACGCTGGCTTTTTGGTTCCGGCCAGGGTTCGCCGCTGGGTCGAGAAGCGCTTCGCGTCTCCCGCCAAGGATCCCAAGGCCACGCCGAAAATCCTGACCATCGACATCGTGGGCGCTTGCAATCTGCGTTGCCCGTCTTGCCCAGTCGGTAACACGGGGCCGGTGAACGAATCGGGCTTGATGTCCACGGAATTGTTTCAGCGCATTATCGACAAAGCCGCCGCCGAGTTCGACATTTGCGGCGTGTTGCTTTTCAATTGGACCGAGTCATTGCTGCACCCGGAGTTGCCCGAGTTCATTCGCATCGTCAAGCGCAAAAACCTAGGCTGTATGCTCAGCAGCAACTTGAATATTCTGCGCAATATCGACGAGATTCTGAATGCCGGTCCCGACCATTTTCGGATTTCGTTGTCGGGCTTTTCGCAAGAGATTTATGGCAAGACGCACCTGCACGGACAGATCGAGCGTGTTAAAGAGAATATGCGCCTGCTCAGCGCGGCGAAGAAACGGCTCAAAGCACACAAGACCAAGATCGCGGTTTACTTCCACAAGTACCGGCACAACATGCACGAAATCGAGCCGATGAAGCGCTTCGCCCACGAACTTGGCTTCGATTTTGAAGATACCTGGGCCTACTACATGCCGCTGGAAAAACTCCTGCAGCTAATGGAAGGCGGCTTGCCGGAAAAAGAACAGCGCTTTGTGGAAGAGCAGTTTGCCCTGCCGATTGTCGAGTCCGTGGAAGCGGCCAAGCAGATCCACGACATCTCGCGCTGCTATCTTCTCGAAGATCACCTGGTTGTTAATGTCAAGGGGGACGTGGCCCTGTGCTGCACGGTGTACGACATGAACGGCCCAAGCAATCTGGGCCATTTCGTCGATATGACGGTGGAAGATGTTAAGAAAGCAAAGAGCAGACACCCCACTTGCGACAGCTGCGCAAAGCACAACATTTTCTTGCATTACACGTACTACGATGTGCCTGAGCTTGCCAAGACCTACGAACATCTCGCCGCACGCAATCTTGCCAGCCCAGCATCTCCGTGTAAAAGCTTGAGCCTGCCGATTGTTGATGCCGAAGTGGTAGCATGAGAGGAACAAGCCGAAGGAACGCGTGCCTGCGATCAGGACGCGCCACTCTGGGCGGCGGCCAACATGGGCCCCCACGCATCCCGTGCCTGCACGATAGAATGCCGAAATGATTCCGGTTCCGGCACTCCGGCCAGCGTCAGCGCCAGGGAACCGTCCTTCCGCGAGACTTCCAGCGTGCCGGTCAGGTAGAATTCAGAATTGGCGTCGCGCACGATGCGGACTTCGCCAATCTCCTGGAGCAGGATTTCCTGCACTGCCCGCGCTTTCATGCCCTTGCGAATCATGAGCCGGCGATTGGTCAACGTGTATTTGACGGTCAGACCCGACAGGCCGGGCACAAACCCGAGCAAACGTTTCGTGAAGAGCGGCAGCAGCAAGAGCCAACCGAGCGGCGCCAGGAAAATTGTGCCCATCAGTTTGCGCGCCAGGCCCGACGGGGCGGGACTGGATGCCACCGACGCCCAGACTTGACGGATCATGGCTTCTTGGAATTGGGGCGGAACCACGCCAGTGATCGCTTGTGAATTCATTTTAGCCAACAGCGACATAGTCCGCTCCCGGCGGGACAAACGGGCTTGAAGGGTAATTCCTGAGAGCATTACCTTACTGTTCGACTGCGCATTCGCCAAGGTGCTACGACTCGGGACTACGCGCGCGGCGCCGCCAACTGAATGCCCAGCATCCGGTAGTGGTACAGTTTGCGAGCGGAGAAGCAGCCCGGCTGCTTCAAGCAGCGGGGCTGCTAGTCAAACTGTACGACCACCCAGTATCCGCCGCGATTGCAACTTTTGTCGCTTTACCTAAAACATATCGAGAACGGCTGGAAGTTGTTCCCGGCCCGAACTTCCTGCCCTTTCTGGCTTAACTTGCGAGGACTGGCAATGCGCGTCGTTCTTCTGGCCGGAGGCATGGGCACACGGCTGGCGGAAGAAACCGAGGTCAAGCCGAAACCGATGGTGGAGATCGGCGGTCGGCCGATCCTTTGGCACATCATGAAGCATTATGCACACCACGGTTGCAAGGAATTCGCGGTGGCGCTGGGTTACAAAGGGGAAGTAATCAAGCGCTATTTCGTGGATTACGCCCGACTGAACAGCAGCTTCACGGTGCAGCTCGGCTCCGGCGACGTGATGCGGCGGGGCTTGTGCGCTGAAGATTGGACCGTGCATCTCGCCGATACCGGCCTGCACACCAACACCGGCGGCAGAATCAAACGCCTGGCCGAATTCATTGGCCGCGACACGTTCATGCTGACTTACGGCGATGGCGTCTGCAATGTGAACATCAACGAGTTGACGGCGTTCCACCGCCGGCATGGAAAATTGGCCACGGTCACGGCCGTGCGCCCGCCGGCGCGCTTCGGCGGGCTCGACTTGGCCGAGGATGCCAACGATGCCCGCGTGCAGAACTTCACGGAGAAGCCGCAAATCGGCGAGGGCTGGATCAACGGCGGTTTCTTTGTTCTGGAACCCAAAGTCCTCGATTACATCGCTGGCGATGATACGTCCTGGCAGGCCGAGCCTCTGGAACGGTTGGCCCAGGAAGGGCAACTGATGGCCTACCGGCACGACGGCTTCTGGCAGTGCATGGACACGGTTCGCGACCTTAAACTGCTCGAAAGCCTGTGGGCTTCCGGCAAGGCCCCGTGGAAAATCTGGAGCTGAGCCGTGCCGCCAACGCCTTCTTTCTGGCTGGATCGACCCACGCTCGTTACGGGCGCCACGGGACTGGTGGGCAGCTGGCTTGTGCGCGACTTACTGGCGAAGCGGGCCGACGTGGTTTGTCTCATTCGCGATGAGGCGCCGCGCTCGGAACTGCATCGTGGCGGCTTGATTCGCCAGGTTCGAGCGGCCCGTGGCGATGTCTGCGACCTGGCATTGCTCGAACGGGTCCTGGGTGAATATGAAATCGACACGGTTATCCATTTAGCTGCACAAACGATTGTCGGCATCGCCAACTTGAACCCGGTCTCGACGCTGGAAACGAACATTCGCGGCACCTGGTCGCTGCTCGAAGCCTGTCGCCGCAGCCCGCGGGTGAAACAGATTGTCCTGGCATCGTCGGACAAGGCGTATGGGGATCACGAGCACTTGCCCTACGCGGAAACGGCGCCCTTGCAAGGCAGGCACCCCTACGATGTCAGCAAGTCCTGCGCGGACTTGCTGGCCCAGAGTTATGCCTGCACCTATCAGTCGCCGGTGGCCATCACGCGCTGCGGTAATTTTTATGGCGGCGGCGATTTCAACTGGAACCGGATCGTGCCCGGAACGATCCGCTCGATTCTGCGCGGCCAGCGGCCCGTGATTCGTTCCGACGGCCTGTTCGTCCGCGATTATTTTTACGTAGAAGACGGCGCGGCAGCGTACATGCTCCTTGCCGAGAAACTGGCCGCACAACCGGAACTGCGCGGCGAAGCGTTTAACTTTTCCCTGGAATCGCAGGTGACAGTGTTGGACCTGGTGAACCGGATCACGCGAATCATGGATTCCAGCTTGCAGCCCGAGGTCCTGAATCAGGCCAGCCACGAAATTCGCCGGCAATACTTGAGCGCGGAAAAGGCCAGGCGCATGCTTGGCTGGAATCATCAGTACTCATTGGACGAGGGCTTGCGGCGAACCATCGACTGGTACCGGAACTATTTCGCGGAGATGGACACATGATCCCGGCTGGGGGGACAATGGCCACTGCGCCGAACATGATCGCGCTCCCGTGCCGTGCTTGTGGCCGATCCGGTTTGCGCAGTGTTTTGTCGCTGGGCCGAACTCCCTTGGCCAACGCCCTTCTGACACCCGCGCAATTGCAACAGCCCGAGCCCGTATTTCCGCTGGAGCTAGCCTTTTGCCCGGCCTGCGCGCTGCTGCAAATCACGGAATCGGTTCCGCCCGAACTGCTGTTCAGTGATTACGTCTATTTCTCTTCATTCTCCGACGCGATGCTTCAGCACGCGCGCACTCTTGTGGAACGCCTGATCGCGGAGCGGGGCTTGATGGCCAGCGATCTCGTAGTGGAGATCGCCAGCAACGACGGCTATTTGTTGCAATACTATCGCCAGAACGGCATCCCCGTGCTGGGGATAGAGCCGGCCCGCAATATCGCCCGAGCGGCTGAAGCAAAACACCAGATCCCGACGCGCTGCGATTTCTTTACCCTCAACCTGGCCAACCAGTTGCGTGCCGAAGGCAAACGGGCCGACGTGATCCATGCTCATAACGTGCTGGCCCACGTGCCGGACCTTGACGGCTTCGTCGCGGGTTTGCGCGAGTTGCTGGCGGACAGGGGCCTGATCCTGATCGAGGTTCCTTATGCCGTGGACATGATCGAGCGCTGCGAATTCGACACGATCTACCACGAGCATTTGTGCTATTTCGCGCTCACGCCGTTGGCGCGGTTGTTCGCCCGGCATGAGTTAGCGATTTTCAACGTCGAACGAGTGCCAATTCACGGCGGCTCACTGCGCTTGCTCATCACGCACACTGCCAACGCTTGCGCGACTCGCCCGGCCGTCACTCAACTCCTGCGCGAAGAGGACGATTGGGGCGTCGGCCAGTTGGGGTGCTATCAATTCTTCGCGACCAGGGTTGAACAGTTGACACAGCAGTTGCGGGAATTGTTGGCGTCTCTCAAGAGAGACGGCCGGCGGATCGCGGCCTATGGCGCCTCCGCCAAGGGCAGCACGCTTCTGAACTACCTGCGCTTGCGGCCCGGCACACTGGATTTTGTGGTGGATCGCAGCACGGTCAAGCAGGGCCGCTTCACGCCCGGCACGCACCTGCCCATATACTCCCCGGAAAAGCTCCTGGAGAGCATGCCCGAGCATGTGTTGTTGTTGACCTGGAATTTTGCCGACGAGATTTTGCACCAGCAAGCGGAGTACCGCCGGCGCGGCGGCAAATTCATCCTGCCCGTTCCCGAAGTCAAAGTGGTTTGAACGACCGTGATTTTCCAACCGACGCCTTTGCCTGGCGTATTCCTGATCGAGCCGGAACCGCATTCGGACGAACGCGGTTTTTTTGCGCGTACCTGGTGCAAGCAAGAGTTGGCCGCCCAGGGGTTGTGCGCCGACCTGGCCCAGTGCAGCATCTCTTTCAACCGCAAGCGCGGCACGCTCCGGGGCATGCACTACCAAATCGCTCCATACGGAGAATTCAAGTTCGTCCGCTGCACGCGCGGGGCGCTGTTTGACGTGGCCGTCGATTTGCGACCGGAGTCGCCGACATATTGCCAGTGGTTTGGCGTGGACCTCACGGCTGATAACCACCGCACGCTTTACATTCCCGCCGGTTTGGCGCACGGTTTTCAGACGCTGGCAGATGACTCCGAAGTTTATTACCAGATTTCAACGGTGTTCGTCCCGGCGACGGCGCGCGGCGTGCGCTGGAACGATCCGGCATTTGCCATCGTTTGGCCCATTCGCGAAGGAATCACGCTATCTGCGCGGGATGCGAACTACCCGGATTACCGTGCTTGAGCGTACTGATTATTTTCGCCCTTCAGCGAGATGAACTCCCCATGACCGGACCTGACCCCAAGGACCCAGAACTGATTCGGAAGATGGCCGCCGACCCGGACATGCAAGCTGCCGGCCAATCGTTCTTCCTGCACAGTTTTCATTACCGTTACTCTTACAATTTCCGCTGGCTGGGCCGGCCGGTCATCCAGTATCCCCAAGACCTGATCGCCATGCAGGAGATCATTTGGCAAGTCCGACCCGACATCATCGTCGAAACCGGCGTGGCCCACGGCGGTTCCCTGGTGTATTACGCTTCGCTCCTGGAGTTGCTTAAGGGCCCCGGGCGGGTGATCGGCGTGGATGTCGAAATCCGTCCCCACAATCGCCAGTCCATTGAAGCGCATCCCATGGCCCACCGCATCCAGTTGATTGAAGGATCTTCGATCCACTCCAATACCGTTGAGCGCGTCCGAGCCCTTTGCCCGGGCGGCGCCAAAACCCTGGTCGTTCTCGATTCCAATCACACGCACGACCACGTTTTGGCTGAATTGGAAATGTATTCGCCCCTGGTGACGCGCGGAAGCTACCTGGTCGTGTTCGATACCGTGGTCGAGCACATGGACAAATCATTCTTTCCCGACCGGCCATGGGGGCCTGGGGACAACCCCATGACGGCCGTGCAAGAGTTCCTGAAATCGTCGGATCGGTTCGAGGTCGATCAGGAAATCCACCGCAAGCTGGTCATCACCGTCGCTCCCAGTGGTTACTTGCGTTGTGTGAAGGATTAGAACAAGTTTCGAGCTGATGTGGCGAATGTAGCCGGCCTCTGCGAGGCCGGCACTTGTTCTGCCGGCCTCGCAGAGGCCGGCTACAGCAACCTGAAACTCATTCTGGGCTGTCGTATTGGGTATTGGGCATGCACAAAGTTCTGCTAACGGGCGCCAGCGGCTTTCTGGTCCGGCATTGTCTCGATTTACTCGCGGCCGACCACGAGGTACATGCCGTCACGCGCTCAGCCGATTTGCCTGCGCGCCCTAATCTGCACACGCATCAAGTCGATTTGTTCCAAGCGGATCATGTTGCGGCCCTGCTCCGAGACGTTCGCCCCAGTCATCTTCTGCATTTGGCTTGGATCACGGCGCCGGCCACGTACCGCGATTCGCCTGAGAACCTGGACTGGCTGGCGGCCAGTTTGCACCTCGTGCGCGCATTCGCCGACAACGGCGGCCAGCGCGTGGTTGGGGCCGGTTCCTGTGCTGAATATGACTGGCAGCACGGCATCTGCGACGAAGCCACTACTCCGTTACGTCCGGCAAACCTTTACGGAGTTTGCAAAAACGCCCTGCGTGAGGTCATGGAGCAGTACGGGCGCCAGGCTGGTTTCGGCACCGCCTGGGGCCGCCTTTTTTTCCTTTATGGCCCAGGCGAGCATCCCGATCGTTTCGTCTCCTATGTGATCCGCGCCCTGTTGGCGGACCAGCCAGCACAGTGCTCTGCGGGGAGTCAACGCCGGGATTACATTTTTGTCAAAGACGCGGCTCAAGCTTTGTGTGCCATGTTAGAGAGCCCAAGCTGCGGAGCATTCAATATCGGCACCGGTAATGCAATCTCGATCAAGGAACTTGCGCAAACGATTGCCGCCTTGCTCGACAAATCAACTCTGATTCAAATTGGCCGGAAGCCGTCTCCAGCGACAGAGCCCCCGTTGCTTGTCGCCCATCAAGGCAGGGCGACAAATGAACTCCATTGGGCGCCGTGTTACACAATCGAATCGGGATTGACCGCCACAATTGAGTGGTGGCGGAGCCGCGCGACGCCTTGACCATGCCCGTCAGCTTGTCTTGACGGCGATATGATCCGTTCCCATGAATGCCTTTCTCACTAGCGCCTGAATTCGGACCGCGGCAAAGTGCGCGTTCGTGCGCAGCAAAGCCAAGAACAAAGCAAGGTTCCAGCCGGCGTGTTCCATTTGCAAAACATGCTTCGTGAAGCGCCAAGCTGGAAACCAACGCTCCCACACCGATCTCTGCCCCTTCGCCAATGTCTCCAAGATTCCGCACGACGCCCCACCATAGCCCCGAAAAAACAACACCCTGTTGACCTCGGCATACCCGCCGAACCCCAAGGTCTTGGCCACAAGCGTCCAGTCGCTCGCGCAGTAATCTTCAAAGGGGAGGCATGCCACCAGCACATTTCTGCGAAAGAGCGCGTAAAACCGGGAATTCATCCCAGGATTGGCCACGTATTTGGCCAGGTTCTGTTCCAAGGATTGCAGCAACGGGCTGGTGCCCAAATTGGCCCAACTGGGCGTTGGAACGATCATGTCGCCCTGAAGCAGCCTCATTTTGGAGATGGATGCAATCGCCAGCGGATTCCGCAGCAACTGTTCGAGATTTGCTTGGACAAAATCGCTGTGCCAACAATCATCGTGGGCTGCCCACATGAAGTACTCGCCGGCAGCAAGATGCAAAGCGTTCTCGAAATTGCGCGCCGCGCCCAGGTTTGATTGATTCCGGCGATAACAAATTCGCGCATCGCGCGACGCATACGATCGACAGATGGGTTCCGTTTCATCCGTGGAAGCATTGTCCGAAATGACGATTTGCAAATTGGCGTAGGACTGCGAAATCAAAGTGCCGATGGCGCGATGCAACAGCTTGCCGCCGTTGCAGACGGGCATTCCAATGCTGACGAGCGGTCGAGACAAATCAGGCATCGGTGACAAGCCCATGTACACGCGATATTTCTCACGCGCTAAAGCGACGCAAAGACATCCAAAGTCTCCTGGGCCATCCGCGCGCACGTGAACTCGCGCGCCCGGTTCAACCCCTTGGCAACCAAATCGTTGCGCAGGGACGAATCGGACCAGATTGCTTCAATGCGAGCAGCTATGTCATCAACCTGCATCGGATCAAACGTGACCGCCGCCTGGCCTGCCACTTCCGCACACGCCGTGGTCCCGGAACAAAGCACCGGGCAGCCGCAGGCCATGGCCTCGATGATCGGCAGCCCAAACCCTTCATGTAACGATGGAAAAACGAGTGCACGGGCCTGCTGGTAGATAGAAACCAAGTCGGCGGTGCTGGTCCACCCCAACCAATGGACTTGCGCTTCCAGTCGCAAGCGCTGCAACACATCCAAGACGTCGCGGTGGGCCGTTTGGGGATAGCCGGTTAGCACCAGATTGACCACGAGACCTTTGGTGTCGCGAAGCAAGCCGATGGCTTGCAGCAGCCGGATGTGGTTCTTGTAAGGCCACGTTGCTCCGGGAAAGAAGAGGTAGGGACAAGGCAAGTGCGCCCGCAATTTTTCAGAATCGGCAATCGCCTCATTTCGAAAGACCGTTGTGTTAATGCCGTTGTACACGACCTGCACCAATTCCGGATCGAGCTGAAAATCGTTGACAATGACTTGTTTGGAATACTTCGAAACCGTGATTATCTTCCGAATGAACGTTAAGCCGCGGCGAAAGAAATACCGTTGGAAAGCCAAGGCCGAATAATTCAGCATTGCCGGATTGGTCATAAAGAGCACATCGTGCAAAGTGACAACCGTATTAGCGGCCAGACGCCAAGGAGGTAACGCAACATTGAACGGGCAGTGATGAATTTGCGGGCGAAATCGGCGCAATTCCCTCATCGTCGTCAACCACTGCCAAGGGTAGTGCGCGTAGTATGATTGCCGGCAGCGTTTCGGCAATACAGAATCGGTGATGAACTCGGAAAATCGCCCATCGTCCGCCGGCGACATTCCTTTGGCTTCCGTTCCGAGCAAGATGCGATAGTCGTGCAATGGCGGAAGAAGGGCCAAACCGTTGATCAAGTTGCGCACGTAGATTTCCATGCCGCCGGTTCGGCCGGGCCGGAGTCCAGTCAAGTTCAGCGCTATCCGCATGATCGTCTTTCTCTGGCCTGTGTACCCCCATGCCCGAGGGACGCCTTTTGGAGCATCGGCGCGCTACAGGGCTGCAAACACGTTCAAAGTCTCCCGAGCCATGCGCGAACACGTGAATTTTGCCGACCATTGCAATCCATTGGCGATCATCTCTTCGCGCAACATCGCATTCGTGCATATTGTTTCCATTCGTGCGGCCAGGTCGTCGACATCCTCGGGATCGAACGTCAAAGCAGCCGGCCCGGCTACCTCCGCACACGCCGTTGTCCGGGAACACAACACCGGACAGCCGCACGCCATGGCCTCGATGAGCGGGAGCCCGAACCCCTCATATAACGAAGGAAACACCAGAGCACAGGCATGCTGGTACACGGAGACCAGTTCCGGAGTGCTGATCCAACCTAACCAAATGACCTGTGCATCGAGGCGCAGTCTGGCCAGCGTCTCCGTCACGTCGCGCTGAGCCGTCTGCGGAAAACCCGTAAGAACCAGGTTCACGGCAATTCTTTTCCGGTCTCTGAGCAACGCCAGGGCCTGCAGCAAGCGGACGTGATTCTTGTGCGGCCAGGTTCCCGCCGGATAAAACAGGTATGGGGCAGCCAATCGAGCGTCTCGAGCGCATCTCGGCGCCACGGCGTGTTTGTGGAAAACGTGCGGATTAACTCCCAAGTAAACGACTTGGACAAGGTCGGGATCGACGGGGAACGAGTCGATAATTGCTTGTTTCGAAAAGAATGAATCGGTAATGATTTTCCGGGCAAACGTGAAACCGCGCCGCCAACAAAACCGCAGGTAAGCAACAATCGGCCTATTTCGCAGCATTTCCGGATTGGTGACAAATTTGACGTCGTGCAATGTGATTACCGTCTTTCCAACTAAGCGCCAAGGGGGAAACGAAACATTCATCGGGCAATGATGGATATCCGGGTGAAAGCGGTGCAACTCGCGCATGACGGGCAGGTATTGCCAAAAGTGCCCGATCGGCTCCCAAGATTGCCAGGCCTTTGGCAATCGCGAATCCGTGGTAAACTCGGAAAAACGCCTGTCTCGCTGGGGAGTGATTCCACGAACAGCCGAGCCAGCGAGAATTCGATATTCGTGTGCATCATCGAGTTGCGCATATCCCTCGATCAGACTTCGAACGTAGATTTCCATGCCTCCGGTGTTGTTGGGTTGCAAGCCCGTGAGATTCATCGCTATCCGCATGGCCGCCACACCCATTCAGTTGTCGACACGCGCAAGCGCTACGGGCATTCTTGGGCAGATTTTAGAGTTGTTCGTTCGATGTTACAAGTCTCTTCACGACTAAGGTCGCGTAGCTGCCGCGTGGCAGCACAAAGCCCAATTGGAGCATTTGTCGTCCCTCGTGCCGGTCGTCCACTTCGCTGGAACAGCCCATGTCCTGCGGCAACGCCATCACCGGGCGGTCCCCCCTGGAAAAGAAGGGGCGCCGCAGGCCCTTGAGTTTCATCTGAGACAATTCGATTTGCTCTTCTTCCAGGACCTGCCGCAGGACGGCAGACCAGTTCGCCGGCGCGTCGGCGATTTCATCGGCGTAATGGAGCCGGGCGGAGGGCAGCGGCAACGTCAGGCCGGCCAATTCCGCTCGTTGCCCCCCGGACAGGCCCCGTGGCGTTGGGAAATCGTCCAAGCGCAAGCGCATGGAAATCCGCTGCTCGGCGGGCAAGGATTGCTGCAACCAGCACGCGAGCAGTCGATTCCACAGATGGCTCTGGTACGCTGCCATATACAGGCTGGCCAAATCCGCGCGCACGTGGGCAAACGCCCCGCGAAAATCCGTTGGCTGCGACGCCAGATAGCCCACCACGCTTTGGGCCTGGCCACGCGACAGTTTCTGCTTGCATTCCGCCCAGCCTCCCCAATGCTTCCGCAAGGTCGCCTTCTCGCGCTTGGCCGCCGATCGGTCATGTTCGTAAGGGGCCATCAACGCCAGCTTCAGCGCAGCTTCGAAGTTACCCAAGATCAATTGCCGGGCCACGAAATCACCGCTGCTGGCCACCGAGCTGAACCGCTGGTCGTCGAAGTAGTTGGCCAGCCCATCGGCGGCCAATTCCGCTAGCGCGCGGCGGGCCGATTCCACCTGTTCGTCGCTCAGCGCGCGGATGGTGATGCCGAATCGATTGGCCCGGATACTCGTGGAAGTGTAGGCGCTTGTAACCTGGCCCAGGTACGTCACGGTGAAACTCTGCTGCGCCAAATTGCGGCGCGGACCGTGGAGAATTGTCAGAAACTGCGAGGTTCGCGCGTGCCGGTCCTTCAAACCGCCGTAAGAAAGTCTGCGGGTGTCAATCCGCCAGCGCCGGCGCGCCACATCAAGCGCATCGTTCGTTGTCCAGCCGACTTTGTCCAATCGGTACAGGGCGAAAGGGCCTGTACTGGGCGCGACGTCCGTGAGTTCTTCGACCACAAAATCATCGGGAGCTTGTTTAATCTTCATGGCGATCGGACCGCGATGGCCTGGCCGGTGCGGACTGATTCGCACTCTTTCAGGCACATTACCAGAGCATCGCGCGCCAGTTGACCGCTGAGGAGGTCCGGTTCCTTGCCCTTATGGACACCATCGACCGCGGCCTGAATTTCCGTGGTGAACGCCACCACGGGATCGCCGCCGGAAAGGCGTGGCTGCTCCACCTTGCTGTCGCTGGTCAGAACGGTCAGTGGCGTGGTCCCCGATTCATAAACCAGGGTTGCTTTTTCCAGATAGATTTCAAAGCCGTGCACAAAGGGCCGGCCGCTCATGGCCAAGGCGCCGCTAGAACAAGATACCGCTGGGCCATCGGGGCCATAGAGATACTGCGTGGCCAGGTAATTCACGGCCCCCTTTCCTTCCACGCCGGCAGAAAAGACGCGCTGCGGCACGCCGCAGAGAAGCCCAATGAAGTGTGTATCGTGAATGTGCAGATCGACGGCCGGCCCGCCGGTGGCCCCGGCATCGGCGATCTCCGCCGACCAGTCCGGTTGCGAGATAACGCGCTTGAAATGGGCGGCAAGCAGCTTCCCGTGTTTCTCCCCACGAACCGCCGCGGCTGCAAACGCGAATTCAGGAAAGAACGGCAGCACGTGGGCCACCATGAGCAAGCGCCCGGCCTTCTTTGCCGCGGCCAGCATGCGGTCGGCCCCTTCAGGCGATAGCGCGATGGCTTTTTCCACCAGCACGTGCTTGCCGGCTTGCAAGGCCTTGATCGCCGTCTCTTCATGCTGCTTGGTGGGATTGCAAATGTCGATCAAATCGATGTCCGGGTCGGCGAGCATGGGTTCCAGCCAACCATATCGTTTGATATTGGTGAGATCGACCATCACTCCCGGCGGGCCGAAGTTGCCGCGAATGGAGCGCCAGTCGCCAGTTAGCTTCTTCGGATCACGACTTGAAATCGCCGTCAACTGGGCGTTCTTCAAACCCTTGTAGGCCAGGAAATGAATCCAGCCCATGAAACCAATGCCCACCGTGCCGATGCGAACCATGGCTGTTCCCCCCATAGTTGATGCGCGCGGACCCAGGTTTTTTGTAAGTTCTCATCCAAATGTGGCAGGCTCGAAACGCCTTGGTTTCGGTCGCGTAGCGACCGTCCGATGGTAGGCAGGCCATTTATGGCGTGCAACGGGATAACTTCCAGGCCCGCGTCGCGTAGCGACTGCATGAAGACGGCGGGTGAACCACGACTCACAACGTCGCTACGCGACGCTTGGTCATTTGTATGAATATCATGCCGGCCCTAAAGGGGCCGGCCTACCATCACATGGTCGCTACGCGACCAGAGCAGTTACAAAATCAGCGACTCATTGATTCGGATGAATGGTTTCGAGTTTTTTTGTTCAGAGTTTGACTCCGGCAAGAGGCGTGTGACCTGTTCCTATGTACCTCGCCGAAGGTTATTCGGTTTCGCAGCGAGCTCATTTTCCCGAAGTCTTGCCGACGCTGGCAGCGTCGGCTACGTGGCGGACGCTGCCAGCGTCCTCAATTCAACAGTTACCGTCATGCGAACGCCACGGGATTCAGCCGTCGATCGAGCGTCTCCAGCAAGTCCGCGTAGGCACGGTCGCCGAGCACAGGCGTGGCGCCGTCCGTTGGCAACTCTGTTCCGAGTTCCACCCAGCTGCGGCAGCCGGCGTATTCTGCCGTTTCCGGCAATTCCGTAGCTTTCGCGGCACGATAAACTCTGACCGGCAATACGTAGACGCCCTTTTTCCGATAATGGAACTTCATGCGCACCGTCGGTGCCGACCAGATGTGCAGATCATCGAGGCCAAGTATCATCTCCTCCCGCATGACGTGATAAACTCCGCTCACCTCGGCAAAATGACTCAGGCGCAAGACGCCGGCGGGAGCGCGTTCGCCCAAGACTTGATCCAATAACGGCAACGCCGACGGTTGGATGCCCTCCTTGTGTTCGTGCAAATACGTGGGATAAAGCCAAAAGCGCGCATGCTCGGGCCGGAACTCGCCGCCCACCTCGGCGATGCCGCCCTTGCGCAGAATCAGCGCCTGCCGGCCCTCGGCGAGAGCCTTACACACGACCGCCCATTCTTTGAATGCAATCTTGAGCATCTTTTTGACTCAGTTTCAACAGGCATTCTAGATTACGTGGAACGGAATTCATTCCGTTCTCGTTGTTACGTGAACGGAATGAATTCCGTTCTACGATAACTCTCTTATTCCTTCTTCGGTTGTCGCACCATCAGGGCGTTGACGGCCTCCGCGGCCGGCTTGTCTTCATACAGGGCGCGGTAGACTTCGGTCATGATCGGCAGTTCGATGCCCATGGATCGCGCGCGGAAGTAAACGCTGCGGCTGGTGTAAACGCCCTCGGCCACCATGGGACTGCTCGCCTGGATATTCGCCAACTTCTCCCCGCGCCCCAATCTTTCCCCCACGCGCCGGTTGCGGCCATGCGGGCTGACGCAGGTGGTAATCAAATCTCCAAGACCTGCCAGTCCGAAAAAGGTCTCATGTTCCGCTCCCATGGCCACGCCGAAGCGCGCCATCTCCACGAGTCCACGCGTCATCAGTGCCGACTTGGCATTATCGCCGAACTTCAGTCCATCGCAGGCGCCCGCGGCGATGCCGATGACGTTTTTCAGAGCGCCGGCCAGTTCCACCCCAATCACGTCGAGGTTCGTGTAGATGCGGAACCGATCCGTGGTGAAAATCTGCTGAATCCGGACCGCGAGTTCCTCCTCCGCGCAAGCTACGACCACCGAAGTCGGCTTGCCCCGGCTGACTTCCTCGGCATGGCTTGGACCACTCAGCACGGCCACGGAACTTATGCCGAGCACTTCTTGCAGGACTTGCGTGGGGCGCTGAAACGTGTCGTTTTCGAGCCCTTTGGCCAGGCTCAATGCCGGCAGCATACGCGGCCAATGGCCAGACATGCGCTGAAGCGTCTTCCGCAAATAAACCGTAGGGATCGCCGCGATGCCCAGGTCGGCGCCGGTCAACGCCCTGGCAATATCGGTCGTCAACTCGACGGAATCTGGGATGCGTACGCCGGGCAGGAGCCTGATATTCTCCCGTTTTTCCCCCAGGATTCGGGCGTTTTCCTCGAACGCGCTCCACAGGCAGACGTGATTCTGCGGATTCTGGGCCAGGTGCAGCGCGATAGCGGTGCCCCAGGCGCCGTCGCCAAGGATCGCGTATTTTGCCGGCATGGTAAACTCTCCCGGCCTTGCCCCGCTCCCGAATTCCACACGCGCCGCAGCAAATCTCACTACCTTTTCGATTTGTGAGGGAATCTTCAAAGCAGGCCAGGAGCAGGCGTCGATCTTTCCATTTGGGACAGGATACGGACCGTTCCGGGCATTGTCGCCCCGGGACAGGATGCCGGCCACTACACGGAGGGAAGAAATATGGCTCCCCATCTGCGTGTCTTCTGCGAACCAGAATCAATTTCGTCGGACGCTCCTCCGGCCACGGTCAGCATTCGCCTCGGAGATTTGCTGCCGCTGTTGTCCACCGCGCACCGCTTCCAGTTCCAATGGCTGCGCGATTTTATGGACGACGAAGTTTGTATCACCGAAGACCTGTACGAAGTGCTGCAAGAGTTCAGCGGCTTCCGCCCATCGGCGTGAATGGTTAGGGCGAGCCGGGAGCGTGAGCGACCGGAGTAAGGTCAACTCCGGTCGCTCACGCTCCCGGCTTGCCTTTTCACTCATCCGGCAAATTCTCAAACGTCTTCGGATCGAATTGCGTTAGATCGACCTGCCCGCGGACTTCGCCTTCCACCAGCTTCAAGCGCGCTTCCATCTCGCGTAGTTTCGTCTGCATCATCTCCACCTTCGTTTCGGCATCGTCGCGTTCCTTGGGCCGGGGAACTTCGGGATAACCCAGTTGCCGTTGCAACGCGGCGAACAAGAACAACGGATCGCGGCCTCGGTTGGCCCGCGCAATCTTCCCTTCCTTCTCGCCGAACAACGGCGGCACCGGCGGCTGATAGCCGGGGTTGTGCCGGCGTTCTTCCACCACGTAAAGTTCCGAACGCACGAAGACCAGATCGGAGAATTCGTAAGTGCCGCCCTGCCGCCGCACCATGTCCAGGTAATCGCGCCAAGGCTCGTCGTACATCGGGTCGCCGGCCATGGCGAGCAGCCCTTCGTCGTAACCCAGCCGGTTGCGGCTGATCGCTTCAAATTGGTACACGAACGACCCCGGCCGAGTGGGCTGGGCGGCCCGGTAGGTCGCTTCCCGTTCGAGAATGGTCAACGCCATGGGCATGCTGAAACGCAGCCCTTCCTTTTCCGCTTGCCGGACCACGAACCCTTGGAACGTGGTGAAATAGTGCGGCAGCCGGTCGAAGCCGGAAGCGAGGACGCCCGTGTGCTTCAGTTCTGTGGCCAGGAATTGAATGGCCATCGGCAAATGCGTGGTAGACAGGATCTCTTCGTGCAAGCGCTCGAGGATTTCCTGGGCCGCCAGATTGTGGCCCATCCGTTCGCGAAAGATGCGGAAGAAATACATCTGCTCGATGTATTCTTCGCGCTCGAGTACCGTGGCGGTGGTCATGCGGGCATTATATGGCCGCTTGCGGCTTGGCGCTCGCTTTCGCGCTCCGCTGCGCGTCGCGGCTAACCGGCGCTCCTACTTCGCGACGACTCTCACTTCCTGCGTGAACGATTTGCTCCAGGCTTCGCACACTTCCTTGCTAAGTTCGTCGTGTGAAATTCGCAACCGATAGTGCACGATCAGCGGCTTTTGCGGCGTGAGTTGGTATTCGAAATAGGTTCCGATCCGGCCGTAGCAGCGCTCGCTTTGCCGGGCTTCCTTGGGATTGTTGGGATGATCGAGATACAGCACCGTGTAGCGGTTCGGTCCCAGCTCGAAGCTCATCGCGTCCCAAGGAAGATTGACCGGCCCCTTTTTTGTCTTCGGGTCCCAGTTCAATTCCTCGCCGCGTTTACCCTGGCCGTCGGGGCGCAGGAAGTAGGTAGCTTTTGTGTTCTTTTCCATTTCAGAATTGGCCCGAAAATGGAAACCGGCATGCTGCGGATCGCCGTCCAGTTTCACGCCGGTTTCCAGCGTGGTGTGCATTTCCGAGCTGAAATCTATGATCGTGGATGCGGTTGAGGAATCTGCCGTGGACATGTGAAAGACCAGCAACTGGCGCAATTCCTGGGCGAACGGTTTCCCGTCTTGGCCGTTCCAGGTGACCGTGAACCGGTGCAAGCCGAAAAGCGGCCCGCCGGTAGCGAGTTGCGGTTCGCCCGCCACCGTGCTTTCGCCATTGCGGCAATGCCAGGTGTCGGCCGTCTTGCCGTCGTAAGTGATCTTGTTGAAGCCGTAAAAGACGCCGCGATGGTGGGGGTACTGGCCGGTTGGCCCGTTGGTGAGCTGAACGCTGCCGGTCTGCGAGTCGAACACGTGGTGATACGGCTTGATGGTGGGGTTTTCCAGCGCTTGCTTGTCCTTCGGCTTATCTTGCGGTCCGGCCTTGGGATCAAACGGCGCGCCCATGAATTTCACCAACCGCACGTCACGCGCGCCGTGCCGCCACCACAGTTCCGTGGGCTGGCCGTTCGCCGAATCCCATTCGAACCCCGCCTTCTTGGATTTCGGCTGCGGCTTGACGGTCAGCGTCTGGGTCTCGCCCGCTTTGAGCCCCAGCAGGACGACAACACTGGCTTGGTCTTTCGGCAAGCCGGGGGCGCCGGCGGGCAACAGCTGGGACCAAATGTCGGCCCCGTCCGACCGCGTTACCGACACTGCCTCGGGAACTGTGCTTTTCGTCGGCAACGGCAGCGATAACAGCACAGTCTGCAAATCTTCCTTGCCGCCGGAAACCTCGTAAGTCCAATCGGCGAACAGCGGCGCGGCCGACAGCACAAGAGCCAGCAGGGAGAGGCGGAATGCAGGCATGGTACCCTCTTGTTACTTGGAATGAACGAACTTGTTGGGTGTCCCGGTCAACGCGGCGTCCGGTTGCGGCCGCCACAGCACGGCCTCTTCAATCTTGCGGGCCAGCTCGAAATCCTTGGCGGTGATGCCGCCGGCCGAGTGCGTTTGCAGCTTCACCCAGACCTTGCCCCATGTCACGGCCAGGTCGGGATGGTGATACGCCGCCTCGGCCAGGTAGCCGATGATATTCACCAGCATCAGCGTGGTGGGCCAGCCATCGGTGTTGTACTTCCGCCGCAGCCAACCGTCTTCCAAATACCACTGCTCCAGGCCGAATTCTTTCAGCTTCGCCGGAATATCGGCTTCTGCGAATACAGGGATTTTTTTCTCTTCGGGCATGGGTGGTCCTCCTGTTGCATGGAATGGATTCTCTTCTTACATTGGATTCTACGCGCTCCGCTGCGCGTCGCGGCTAACCGAATGGGAATTATCATGTCCGATGCACGCAGCCGGTTGCTGGAGTTATTCAAATCCCGAGCCGTCTCCTTCGGCAAGTTCAAACTCGCGTCGGGCCGCGAAAGCACCTACTACATTAACAGCAAGAAAGTGCTGTTCCATTCCGAAGCGGTTTGGCTGCTCGGCGAACTGCTCTGGCAAGCGACGAATGATTTGCACATCCAGGCCATCGGTGGGCTCGAGGTCGGCGCGATACCCATGGCGACCGCCGCCGTGCTGCGTTACCACGAGCAGGGCAGGGTACTGGAAGGGTTCTTCGTCCGCAAGCAAGCCAAGGAACATGGCAGCAAGTCTCGCGTGGAAGGGGAAGTGAAGGCCGGGGACAACGTCGTGGTGATCGACGACGTGCTGACTACCGGCGAATCGGTGGCCCAGGCGATTGCCGAGGTGGAACAAATCGGGGCGAAGGTGCTGCGCGTGGTGTGCATCGTCGATCGGCTGGAAGGCGCCAGAGAACGGCTGGCAAAATACGATTTCCGGCCGCTGTTCACGATCCGCGATCTGGGAATCGAAACACCGAGTAATGGCGAGCCAGAAGCGTAAGCGACTGGAGGTTACATTTCTCCAGTCGCTTACGCTTCTGGCTCGCCAATACTGCGTCAACTCTGCAACCCTGTAATCACCAATTCCAAAAACTCCCTGGCCCGTTTCGCCAGCACATCCACGCCTTCCGGCTTCTCCGGTCGGGGCAACATTGGCGCGAAGATGTTCTCGCAGCAAAGCGGCATCGTCAGGCCCGTGAACGCGACTTGGTGCAGCAGCTTATAATGATCGATCTCGCCCAGGCCGGGGCCGCAATCTTCGTCCTTGGGAAACATGCGGTGGTCCTTGATGCAGAAACCGCGCACCTCATCGACGCATTTCTTCAGGTCCGGCAACGGATCGATCTTGAAATAATCCATCACGTTGCCGGCGTCGTAGTTGACCTTGATGTTGGGATGATTCACTTCGCGGGTGATGGCCGAACACGCTTCGCCGGTGCCAGTTTCGCCGCCGTGTTGCTTGACGACCAGCGTTACATTCAGGTCCTTGGCAATAGGTCCAAGTTCCTTGAAGCGTTCGATCCACAAGGGTTGGTTGCCGCCCTTGGTGTGGCCGAAGGTCAGCACGTGCGGCATCTTCGCGGCCGACGCTTGCTGCAGCCGGCTCTTCAGCACGGTCAGAGCATTCTTGTCTTCCGGGTAGATTTGGGAGAACAGCATCAGCGGTTCCAGGCCCATATCACGGCAGCGCTTGGCCAGGTCTTTGGCTTTTTCCGGCGGATCGTCGGTCGCCAGGATCGGCGCCGGCTTGCCGCCTTCGGATTCCACGTGCGTGGTACCCCAGGCCACGTAGCGATAGCCGGCGGACTTGATGCCGGTGAGTGCGCGGTCGAGGGGGAATCGCGCATAGGGCAAGGTCATGCACGCGATCTGGAACTTGGTTGGCTTTTTGTCGGGCGGCGGATCGGCGGCCCGCAGCGCGGATAGGGCGGCGATGGTCGCGCTGGTGGTGAGCAGGAATTGGCGGCGATTCACGTTCGGAGGGGAGGAGGTTTGAGCCATGTTTCATTGTCCGCTACCAAAGGCGAGCCGGCGTAACGTAGAACGGAATTTATTCCGTTCGCCTTCGTCTCGGCGCCCCGCTCGAACGGAATAAATTCCGTTCTACGTTTCAGCGAGCTACAAGACTGTCAATTCCCGCTTGTTCCCATTCACAGCCGGGACCGGCGCCGTGGAGGGCGGCACCTCGTCAATGCATTCATAAAACACATTCCGCTGCCGCGGAATGTATCCCGCTTCGCGGATGCTGCTCTTGATCTGATCCAGCGTTAGATAATGGACCGTGCCGGCCGCGGCCACGACGTTTTCCTCAATCATCAGGCTGCCCATGTCGTTGGCGCCGAAGAACAACGCCAACTGCCCTATCTTGGCCCCCTGCGTTACCCACGACGATTGAATGTTCGGAATGTTGTCCAAAAATAGCCGGGCCACGGCCTGAGTCTTTAGATACTCATAGGACCCTGCCGCGGGGTGGTCGGCCATCTTGTGGCCGGGCTGAAACGTCCAGCATATGAAGGCCGTGAAGCCGCTGGTTTCGTCCTGCAGTTGGCGCAGCCGCTCCAGGTGCTCGATGCGTTCGGCCAGGGTTTCCACGTGGCCGAACATCATGGTGCTGGTGGACCGCCCGCCGAGCTGATGCCATTGGCGATGGACTTCCAGCCATTCGTCGGTCAGCACCTTGTTGACGGTAAGTGCGTGGCGCACGCGGTCCACCAGGATTTCCGCACCGCCGCCGGGCAGGCTGCCCATGCCGGCGTCTTTGAGCCGTTGCAGCACTTCGCGCAATGGCAACTTGTTCAACTTGTGGAAGTGCCAAATTTCCGACGCACTGAACGCGTGCAGGTTCACACGCGGATAGCGCTGGCGCAAATCGCGCAGCAATTCCTCGTACCATTCCAGTTTCAGCGACGGATGATTGCCGCCCTGCATGAGGATTTGGTCGCCGCCCAGGGCGATCGTCTCCTCGATCTTCTTGTACAGCTCTTCGCGCGGCAAAACGTAGGCGTCGGCATCGCCGCTCTTGCGATAGAACGCGCAGAAATCGCACACTGCGGCGCAGACGTTTGTGTAATTGATATTGCGATCGATGTTATAGGTTCGATACGGTTCCGGGTGCAGCCGGCGCGAGACGGCATCGGCGGCCCGGCCCAGTCCGTGCAGATCGTGGCTTTCCAGAAGGGCCAGGCCTTCTTCACGCGTCAGGCGCTTGCCGTCAACGGCTTTCGACAAGATCGTTGGCACCGTAGTATTCAAGGCTCACTCCTCGGCGGGCCAGGCCCAGCTCGCAGGCCAGCATGTAGAACATGTGCAGGCCGGCCTGTTCGCGCGGCCCCAGGTCGAACTGAATGATGTTGCTCAAATAGCGGCGGCAGAAGCCAGCGTCCAGACCCAGCAAGCCTGCTTCGCGCTGGGCAATGGCGCCGGTGTGGGCGCAGCCATGTTCCTTGGCCCGGCGCAGGGCATCATCAACACCATGCAAGTCCACGCCTTCGCGCACGGCCCAGAAGGCATAGACGAAGGGCAAACCGGTCCAGTCTTCCCACTCGCGGCCCAGGTCATAAGCGTGGCCGAAGCCAGGCAGACAGGCGTGCATGGCGCGGTCGCCGATAAGCAAGACAGCATCGGCATCGATCTGCTCGGGATCGGCTTGCAGCGGCAGCGGCACGCATTCCGGCTGAGTATTGTGCCGCTTGAAAAGGAAAATCTTCGTCAAAGCCGCACTGGTGCGCGAGCCTTCATCGAGGGCGACACGGCGGATATTCGCGGCGGGAACTCGGCTGAACAGCGTCACGCTCAGTACTGGGCCGCGCGAAGCGATGGAAATGTCCGGCACGATGGAATAATGCCCCGAGCGGAAATACTCGATGGCGGGAATCAGTGCCACGTCCAGCTCGCCGCGCGCCAGTTGGTCCGCCAGCCGGCTGGGCACGTCGAGGGACAACGCCAAATCCGGATGGAACGATTCCAGGTCGTGGATCAGCGGTTTAGTGTTCAGGTAATTCACCGCACCGACGCGGATGGGCAAACCCATGTGCATGGCCCTCAAAATCACTGGCCCAACGTCTTTCGTCCTTGGCCGTATTGTAGCGGGCGTTCGGAAATTTCCATCCAGCATGAAAGATCATGCCTGTGGAATGATAACCGCAAGCCGCGCCCGGAATTCACTGATTTTTGGCAAATACGGCTGCTTGAGAATCGAATAAAAGACAATAGGGTGATGGGGAGCAGCACCAATTTGAATCGTCCCACCAAGGTAATCACCATGCCCACGATTCTGGAATGTCCCGGTTGCAGGAAGAAGGTGAAGGTCCCCGACGAGTATCTCGGCAAGCAAGTGCGCTGCTCCGATTGCGAAGGCGTCTTCGTGGCGGAGAAATCCAAGGCGCTTTCGGCAAAGCGAGATTCCGTGCCGGCGGACGATGGCGATGATGACGCCAAGGAACAGCGACCGGCCAAGAAGACCAAGTCTGGCGGAAAGGTGGAAGCCCATCGCGGCATGCTGATCCTGGGCCTGGGCATAGGCAGCCTGGTGTTACCGATCATCCTCCAGTTCTGGGTGATCGGCGCCATTCCGGGCATCTTGGCCTGGATCTGGGGCAAGAAGGACTTGGCCAAGATGGACAATGGCGAGATGGACCCGGAAGGGCGCAGCATGACCAGCATTGGCAAGATCCTGGGCTTGGTGGGTATTATCATTAACGCGCTTGGGCTTCTAGGTGGATGCGCGGTCCTGATTTTGTGGATAATTCTCGGGGCCGCGTTGTTTTCCGCCGCTGCCAAGGACCAAGCTCCTCCGAAGAATTTCCAGATCCCCAAGCAGAGTTCGCCGCGGCTAGTTCCGCTGGGGCTGAATGACTGTCTCCCGCAACGATTACCATAAGAATTTTAGGGTGGGTCGAGTCTTCGAGACCCACCTTGGTTGCTATTTCCCGTAACGTTTGCGTTGGGGTTTGCGGTGGGTCTCGAAGACTCGACCCACCCTACAGGTATATGACCTAATTCCGTTTTTGAGCTTTCCACATGCCCTCGATTATTGAATGCCCCACCTGCGGCAAGAAATTGACACTCGCCGACGAGTTGGTGGGCCGGCAAGTCAAGTGTGCCGAGTGTGCCGGGACGTTTGTGGCGGAGAAGCTAAATGCGCCGCCGCCCCGCCGCGACCCTGCCGCTGAGCGCGACCGGGAACTTGATCGCGACGACGACGATGACGACCGCCCCTACCGGCGACGCGGCCGCCGTACTTTCCAGGAAGCGCATCGTGGGCCGATGATCCTGGTGTTCGGAATTCTGGCCATTGTGCTGGGCGGCATTGGCCTGGTAACGGGCATCCTGGCGTGGGTTTTCGGCAAGCAAGATCTGAAAAAAATGGACGCCGGAGTCATGGACCCGGAAGGCCGGAGCATGACCCAGATCGGCTGGATTCTGGGCATCGTCGGCGTGTGCTTTCACGCGCTCGGGCTGGTGGTCGCCTGCTTGTATTTCGTGTTCATCATGGTCTTCTTCACCGCTGCGGTCTCTTCGATGCCCACGGGGCCGGTGATGACGCCCAGCGCGCCGCCTCCTCCGCCCAAAGCGCCGAGGCCCGCCAAGAAGAACCTGAATCTGTTCGTCCCCATGGGCCTGCCGGATTTTCTGCCGCAACGGCTGCGCTAATGTGCAAATAAAACCACCCCGGCAAGATCATCCTGCCGGGGTGGCACCGGAAGAGGAACCATCCTCCACTTCATCAATCTTCACGTCCGCCGCGGAATGGCGGACTACTGCTGCGGATAAGCGTAACCGGCTAACTTGTACTGCAACTGCACCTTCCCGTCGGCGGCGGGCGGCTTCATGGGCGTGATTGGGGTCGGGGCCGGGGCTGACATTGGGACGATCCCCCCGCAAGCCGGCACGCAAACTGGGACGCACACCGGCACCCGCCGGCACAAGTAAAACGTCTGGCAGACCGGTTCGTAGCTGCACGTCGTCTGCGGAACCAGCCGCGTGCAAGCCTCCGGAACCATGCGGCAAGTCGTGTACGGGACCTGTATCACGCGCTCCTCGGGGATGAGCCGGCAGCGCCGGCAACAAACGACTTGTTGGTGCTCTTCCACGACCGTGCGGCAGGTCGTATAGGGAACCGTGCAGGTCTTGATTTCCGGCACGCAATAGCGGCGGTAGCACGTCTGCATGCCCTGGTGTTCCTGGGCCACCATCCGGCAGGTCGTGTAGCAGACTTTTTGCACGTGCTGTTCCGGCACGGAATAGAATTTCCGCACCGTTTGCATGTTCACGTGTTCTTCAGCAACCATCCGGCACACGGTGTAGGGAACCTGGCGGACATGCTGTTCCTGCACGTAGTAGCACTTGCGCACCGTTTGGTAACGCACGTGCTCTTCGCGGACGTAATGGCAGGTCGTGTACGGAATCTGCTGCACGTGGCATTCCGGCACGCAATAGCACTTCCGCACCGTTTGGTAATTGATGTGTTCCTGCGGAACCATCTTGCAGACTGTGTACGGGACTTGGCGAACGTGCTGTTCGCAAACGTAGTGGCAGGTCCGCTGCGTGACAATTTGCGTGTGCTCTTCGCGAACTTGCCGGCAAGTCGTGTAGCACTGTTGCCGCATCACCGTGTACGGCACGCAGCGGCACACTGTGTAGTTCACCGTGTGGAATTGTTCGCGCGGGATGTAGCGGCAAGTCTGAACCGTGCGGTATTCCGGTTGCGGCACCCAAACACTGCGGCAGACCACGCGGCCGGGGCATTGCATCTGCTGCGTGACGACCTCGCCCGGGCAGCACATGCAGGTGCAGGTGCAGGGGTCGAATGCCATGCTCGACGGCGTGCGAAAACAGCGCGTGACAATCCGGCCGGGCACATAGTCCTGGACCGTTTGCCAGTAGCCGGAGCGGACGCACACCTGTTGCGTCGTCACCACCGGTTCATACGTGCAAGTCTTGCACACCATCTGCCGGGTTTCCGGCACAATCTGGTAGCAGGTGACCGGCACGTTCTGGACATGCTGCTCATAAACGGGCCGATACGTGCAGTAATTGATCGGGTATTGATGGTCCTGGTACACCGGCCGATAGGTCACGTACGGAACATTCTGCACGAATTGTTGGTAGACCGGCCGATAGGTGATGCAACGGACCGGCACCTGATAGCACTGCTCCACCTGCCGATAGGTCACATAGTTCATGGTGCGGACGTGCTGCTCGTACACTGGCCGGTAGGTGCAGTACGGCATCGCCACCTGGTATTCCTGGTAAACCGGGCGGTAGGTGCAGTACGGCACGTTGCGCACGCATTGTTCGTAGACCGGCCGGTAGGTGATATAGCGATGCGGAACCTGATAACACTGTTCCACAGTCCGGTAGGTTGTGTAGCAGACGTCGCGGGTGTGCTGTTCGTAGACGGGATGGTAGGTCCGGTAGCAATATGGGACTTGGTACGCCTCCACGACGGGACGGTAGGTGCAATACTGCACTTCGCGGCAGTGCTGCTCGTAGACCGGCCGGCATGTCGTGTAGCGCTGCACGACGTTGTAATCTTCGTATTGTGTGCGGTACGAAACCACCCGGCATTCGCGAACGTGCTGTTCAAACACGGGCCGGCAAACCGTGAACGAGCATTCCCGCATGACGGTTTGATACACGGGCCGGTAACAAACGCGCGTTTGCGGTTCCCACACGGTCTGGTAGCAGACGCGGTAGCGAACCTCGGGAACGCAGCATTGTTCCACGCAGGCCGGCCCGGCCGGATAGTTGCACGCCCCGCAATGGGCGGCCCTGGCCATTCCCGCAAAGCAAGTCAAGCCGGCCAATGCCAGCACGCAGACGGCGCCCCGAATTCTCATCGCATAGCCTCCCCGGAATAAACGGCCCAAACTCCCCACGGTGCCGGCATCCTACCGGGAAGGGACTCCGTTCCCGACCAATCTAATCTTTCCCGATTTCGCAACATTGGCAAAACAAACAGGGGGCAAAATATCGGAATGTCGAGCGAATTTGGGCGGGTTGTTCGCGATGCGAGGGCTGTGTGGATTGAAGGGACTGGGCGGGTCGTTTCCGGGCGATTTGGCGATTAACCGAGAAACTGCTCTTTTTACCTCAAGTGGGTTTTGTTAGTTCCTCTGCCGCGATCGGGCTTCATTCCCTTCCGAGGTCAATAATCATGACCCCAGTTCCCGCAATCCACGAACCAGTCCAAATGCCTGTGCCACGGCTTCTGCAAGTCATGGCTGCGGTGGAAGTTCCAGCCGGGTTTACGCCAGTCAGATTGCGGCTGTTGCCCGGCGGAATGGCCCTGGATTTGAGCCGGCCGCATTTCACCTTCGGCAGACACAGTCAATGCGACCTGCGCCTGCCGACGCCCGAAGTGAGCCGGCGGCATGGCCGGTTATTCTTCTCCGCCGGCGAGTGGGTCTTGGAGGATTGTAACAGCCTGAACGGAAGTTACGTAAATGACAAACGTGTGGTCCGCTGCACTCTTCGATTCGGCGACCAGATACGCATCGGTGACTACACATTTGAAGTCCAGCGGGCCGGCGTATCTCTGGGAGAGCATATCCTGCGAACTATCGCCGACGTCCTGCCGGCGGCAATAGTGGAAGCTCCTATTCGCCAGGCTTCATGAAAGACCGGCGAGCCGAGCCACGCAGGCGGCCGGGTTGAGCGACCGCTTCTCAACCCGGCCGCTTTCGCGGCTCGGCTCGCCCCAACAATCGGCGTTCTTTCATTTTACGATTCGATACCGTTCCACTATTTCCTCGTTGATTTCCCAGCCATGCCCCGGCCGGGCCGGCGGAACGACTTGGCCATTCTCAATTTGTAACTGTGCCGTGAATAAAGAGGCCAGTGTTGGCACATGCTCCACGGCCTGCACTCCCGGCAAGCCGCAAGCCAGATGCACGCTGATCTCGGGCAGCATGTAAGGAACCACAGGCCGATAATGCAGTTCGGCCAGGGCAGCGATCTTGAGCCAGGGCGTGATGCCGCCCACGCGCAGGACATCCGGCCGCAAAATGACACTTGCCCCCGTCTCGATCAGCCGCACGAATTGCTCGGCCCTGGTGAAACTGCTGCCGGCGGCCAAAGGCGTGTCGATTCGCGATGATAGTCGCGTGTAGCCGGTCAGGTCGCCATCCTGCAACGGATCTTCAAACCAGTCCGCGCCGACTTCTTCCTCGATGAACCGGCCCATGGGTAACGCGGTTTCGTAATCGTAACGGCCCGAAGCCGTGACTGCGAACCAGATGTCCTCGCCGAGAGCCGCGCGGACTTCCTGCACCTTTTGAGCATCGGCTTCGGGGTCCTGGCCGCGCATGCCGACGCGGATTCCACCCAGCCCGCGGCTCAAGCACGATCGGGCCAGCGCGATAACGTCATTCGCAAATAGACTTGGATCAGCGGTTTCCGCCGCGTGGATCGGCACTTTGTCCCGCACGCCGCCCAGCAGTTGCCACAGCGGCAGCCCGGCTTGTTTCGCCTTGATGTCCCACAGGGCAATATCGACCGGCGCGTACGCCGGGATGGCCAAAGGATTGGCGCACGCCTGCACCCTGGCCCATGATCGCTCGTGATTCAACGGATCTTCGCCAACCAACCAAGACAAAAGCTCTTCCTCGATGGTGGCCAGCAACGCCCGGCCGGAAATGGTGAAACAGCCGAAGCCAACGCCGGTGATGCCCGCATCGGTTTCAATTTGCACCAGAAGCGCAATCGGCTCCGAGCGCGCAGCCCCCTGCCCTGCCCCGCTCATGGGCAAAGGAACGGCTCGCGCTTGCGGCAGACGGAGAACTTGGGAATGAAGACGAGTGATGCGCATGCCGCTTCCATTATTGGGTTAACCGAAATACCGTTCAATTGGGATTGATATCTCCGACGATGTGAGATAACGCGCCCTCTTTACCCCGAAGGGGTTACATAGCACAGCCCAGGGTCGTGGCGCAGCCGCGCACCCTGGGTAGGGACATCATTTTTTATCAACAACCCTGAAAGGGTTGCACGATGGGGCGCCTGTCCAACCCTTTCAGGGTTGTTGGGAATTGGCGGACCCAACCCAGGGTAGCCGCTTCGCGGCAACCCTGGGCTGTGCTGTATAACCCCTTCGGGGTAAAGAATTTGCGCCATCGCATTTCACCGGCAACATCGATCTCAATTGAACGGTATTGGGGTTAGCCGCGACGCGCAGTCTTCGGAGCGGAGCGCGGGGGGCCAAGCGCTCCGCTCCGAAGACTGCGCGTCGCGGCTAACCGAAAATCGAATCATCACGCCGCGGACTGTTCGACCTGCGGGCGCAACCTGCTCTTCCAGTAACCGTAACTGAAGTAAATCACCAAACCGATGAGCAGCCAGATGACTAGCCTCGCCCAGGTATCATCCGGCAGAAACAGCATCATAGTGACATTAACAAGGATGCCCAGCGGCGCGACCACGACAACTGCCGGGCAGCGGAACGGCCGATGCACTTCTGGACGCCGATAGCGCAATATCAACACCGCAGCACAAACCACCACAAACGCGAACAATGTGCCGATGTTGACCATCTCCTCCAACTTGGTGATCGGAGTGAAGGCCGCCACTGCTGCCATCAAAAGGCCCGTAACAATTGTAGAAACATGGGGCGTCTTGAATTTCGCATGCACCGCGCCGAAGATGCCGCGCGGCATGAAACCATCGCGCGCCATGGCCAAGAATATGCGGGCCTGACTGAGGAAGGTAATCAGCAACACGCTGGTCATCCCGGCCAAGCCGCCCATAGCGATCAAACCTGCCGACCATTTCAACGCTGTGCTGCCGCCGCCTTCTTCACCCTTCTTTCGGAAGGCCGAGGCAATTGCTGCTTTCGTGTCGATGTCTGGATAGCGCTCCATGCCCGTGATGATGGCTGACACGATGATGTAAAGCAACGTACACACAAACAGCGATGCCAAGATGCCGATCGGCACATCGCGCTGCGGCTTCTTGGCTTCCTCCGCGTGCGTGGAAATGGAATCAAAACCGATGAACGCGAAGAATACCAGGGCCGCGCCGAGCATGATGCCGGAAATGCCATAAGGCGTGTAGTTGGTCCGAGTCTTGTCGTCCACTCCGGCCAATACCTTGTTGAGACCGACCTTTCCGAGCAGGCCCCAACTTTTCGTTTCTTTTTCGGGAGCGTTCTTTTTGGCGAGGGCAATGACTTCGGACACTTTTTCCCGATCTTCTGCCGTCATGGTCAGATCAAGCCCTTCATCCGCAACCACTTTTTTCTGCCGCGTTTGCAGTTTAGCCTCGAGGTCTTTCTTTTTTTCCTGCGCTTGCTCGGGTGCAATCTTGTTCTGCTCGATGATCTGTTCCAAGCGTTGCCGCATGTAAGAGGCATAGACTTGTTCTTCGAGTATCCGAATTTGCTTGTCCGTGAACTTGTATTTCTCGCCAACTGTTTTCGCCTCGTCCGAAAGGATTCTCTGTTCGGGCAATATTCTTTCTTCCTTGGCAACGCCCGTCCAATTATTGATGGCCACGTACCCGGACCCAAGCCCAACGAAAATCACGAACAGGACGACGCCGAGTTTGATTACAACCAGCACCGTATTGGATGCAGCACTCTCCCGAATGCCTATGACCAGTACCGCTGTGACCAAAAGCAGAATGACCACCGCGGGTAGGTTCATGTACGCCCCAGGGTGCGAGATCGGATCGTTGCACCAATTCGGAGGAATCTCCCAACCAAACAACACGTGG
>Ga0207110_10026_pt2 | contig 32845 bp, 25 predicted proteins | sample Alteio_BWMinHeat_74_FD_153582 | JGI IMG/M metagenome (GOLD analysis project Ga0207110, IMG submission 153582) | Enriched cells from forest soil in Barre Woods Harvard Forest LTER site, Petersham, Massachusetts, United States -... | ecosystem: Environmental > Terrestrial > Soil > Temperate forest >...
CTGCAAACTCAGGTACCGTTTTAATTGACTTGGGGAAATTTCAGTAACCTGTCCGCTCGCTGAATGTGGGTGGGAGATTTCTGCTCCAACTGCGGCACTCAAAGCACGAGCGATTTCCACTTCAGCTTCCTGTCCAATCGCCGTGGACGCAGGAGCGGTTGCAGAAGCGGCCGCCGCCATTGCCATCGGAGCGGGCTCGGATTCGAATTGATCGTTCGAATGAGGGTGCTCGACCGGCAGCTCGGAGAAAGCGTCACGCATTTGCTGGATCACGGTCTCGTCGGTTTCAGGAGCGGCGGTCGTCTCCATCGAGATCGACGCAACTTCAGATTGATCGCGCGTAACTACGGTGTGTGAAACTGCGCTAACAGCATAGGGTTCGTCGAGCTTGGCAGGTTCGGAGACGGCCGGTTCCTGCGAAACTGGAGTGAAATCTGGTTCCCTAACTTCAGTTTCTCTTTCGGCGGACGGCCCCAGCCCAGAATTAACGAGGTGGAGATTTGACTCGTGGAACGAAGGCAATGCCTCGATTGATGGAGGCAGTTCGTCTCTCTCGATTTGTGCTTCAAGAATGGGGGCTTGAGGCTCTATGTGAGGTGGCAGGCCAGCATGCAGCGTCTCCAGGGATGGCGATTCAGTGTCAACCGGCTCGGCCGAAATCGGATCTCCAGTTACGAACGATGGCAGTTCGGGCGATGGCTCAGCGAAAGCTGACATGGCTGCATTCAGTCGCGCTTCAAACTCGTCGGCGGACGAGTTTTTCTCTTCCGCGGGAGCGCTCATCGACTGAATCACGTCATCCGCTAAACCAGACTCGCTGGTCCCAAACTGGGTGACGAAGTCCATGCTGGAGCGATGTGGGTCGGTGACTAGCGCAGGGTCCTTAAACATCGTTGTTGCAGGATCGGAACTCTGCAGCGTCGGTTCAAAGCCAGCTTCGCTCGCAATCGGAACATCGGCAATCGGAGCCGCAGAGGTTAGTTCGAGTCCGTCTGCAGGGGCGACCGTGGCTTCCGGAGTTGTCTGGGGATCGAAACGCTCCAGAACCGAACCCTTGGGAATCACGATCGTAGCCGCCAGATCGTCCATATAAGGCGATTCAGGCGGGGGTAATGGCTCGAATGACGGGAGTGATGACGCGCTCTGTTCAGCAGGAGACGCCGTTGGGAACGGCTCTGGAAGGCTCGCTGCGGCGGCGGAGTCGTCCGGGAAATACTGGGCCATGTAGGACGGAATTTCCGAAGACGCGGTTTCATTCAACTCTCCGCCAAAAGCAGGCAGGTTAGCGTTCGCAGAAGGTCCGGCACCATCTGGAGCAATCACCGAGAACTCCTCGGCGGAGTGTGCAGGCTCAACCCCATTGAATTCCTGCTCGGAAGTCATAGTCTGAGCAGAGGACTTCTCGGTTTTGGCGACCTTCAGCATTGCCGCGATCTGCGACGAATCCAGCAGCATTGTCGGCTCGTAATCCTTGGGCTTCTGCGTTCTGGAAGTGGATGCCGCGGACTCGCCTTCCTCGTCGTGGGTAGAAGGCGCAGTCTTCATCGCCGGCTTATTCTCCGACGCCTTGGGCTTTCCCGACTTAAGCTTCTGCGCCAGCCTATCGACGGCTGCAGTTAGATCGCTGGCTTCGAAGGGCTTTATGATCAAACCATCGGCTCTCACGCGAGATACTTCCTGAGGGTTATGCGGCTCTAATTTTCCGACGGTAAGCAGCACTGGCAGCTTCGCCGTCTCGGCTGCATTGCGCAGCTTTTCGCAGAGTTCGAGTCCGCTATAGCCCGGCATAAACACATCGAGCAAGACGAGTTCAGGCTTGAGCTCCGCGATCTTCCTGGCAGCGGCGGCGCCGTTGCTGACAGTGACCACTTCATGGCCGGCTTCGCTAAGAATCTTCTTGCCCATGTTTTGGGCGGTCACACTGTCGTCGGCGAGCAATATCTTAATACCCACAGAATCGTCCTTTTTATTGGGCGGGGAAACGCACGAATGCTGGTGGAAGGAAAAGTACTGTTTCTGCTTCCCCAAGTCAATTAAAACGGTACCTGAGTTTGCAGCAGGGTTTATTGCTTAGTTACGAGGGGACAGCACCGTTCGGATTTGCCCTGGATCGAACCAACGGCGAAGAAAGCAAATCCGGCCGGGCTCATTGTATGCACACGCTCTCAAGCTGCATGCACGACGGTTATCGAGTGCTTAATGGCTTCGTAAGCCGCATCAGGAATGATGCGACGGGCGACCAGATCGAGTTTTGTCAGGTAAGGGCGATTTTCGATGATGCGTTCGGCATGATCGTTATCGACCCCGCTCAAGGTTCTTAACTCAAACAGAGTGGCTGAGTTCAGGTCGAGCAATCCATCCTGATTGCGATGGCGCGACCGCATTCGCTGTGCTCGGGGTCGGCGCAGTCGTTCCTGAGGCTGTTCGACCGTCTGCACTTTGAATCCATGTTTTCGATAGTTGGCAAAAGCCAGCAAACCGAGTGCTGCCAACGCGAATATCAGGGCTGATTTCATGACGATCCCTCCGAACCTTTTTTGAGAATATTCGGATGAGACCCACCCTGAAGCGGTTGTCGCGCATAAGGGCAATGAGGCTTGAATTTCGGCCGATCGGTCAGGTGGAATTCGGTTTGCGAGATTTCGGATATCCCTTCCAAATTCCCAGCGCGATTCCAGAAGCTCCCACTAGGGCGGAGCCGACTAGAGGAAAAGAGAAGATAGCCACCATTCAGCATAGATTACCGCCCACATGCAGACGACATGCCAAGAGCTGCCCGCCACCAGGCCGGCAGCGAGTCCGACGATGCCGCCGAGAAGGCCGTAGAGCAACGCTCCCAACAACCTGGATCGCCAAGTCACCATCAGTTTTCTAAGCCAAACGATAAAAGCTGAGCACCGCATCGCCTTGTTGCAGCCGGCGAAAGCGTGCCAATGAACCATATCGACTCAACAAATCGAAATGCTTGTCGTGCTCGGCGATTGCGATGCTCTTCGGTGTCAACATGCGAGACTGTGACAGAAAGCCCAACGTTTCCTCATAGGCAGGGTGGTCTGCGTATGGCGGATCCAGAAAGCAGAAGTCGCAAACCACAGCAGCGGCGTCCAGCTTCCGAAGAGCTTGCGCGACCTCCCGTTCCTGCACTTCAAAACCCTCCGTTAAGGAAAGGCTGCTGAGGTTGGCGCGAATCGCTTTGGTGGCCCGAGAACTGTTATCGACAAAATATGTCATGCGCGCTCCGCGGCTGAGAGCTTCAATCCCCACGGCGCCAGATCCGGCAAAAAGATCCAGCCACACGCTGTCGGCGATTCCCGGCGCGACGACATTGAAGAGCGTTTCGCGCAAACGGTCGGAGGTGGGACGAGTGCCCGAGCCGGATGGCGTTACCAGCTTACGACTGCGATATTGTCCGCCAATGATGCGCATGGGCAGTTCTTCCAACAGCAAATGTACAAAATCCAGTAGGCTTTCTTACAATTGAGAGTTCAGGAAATTTCAATTGTTGATGCGCGCATGGTCCATTCCGATTGGCAAATTCTTCGGCACAGAAGTCCGTCTGCACCTGACGTTTCTGCTCTTGCTTGCTCTGGTGGTTACGCAAACCATGAAGGTGGGCATCGAGGCTGGCCGCGGAATTGCATTGTTTTTCATTATCTTTACTGCTGTTGCGCTGCATGAGGCTGCACGGGCGCTGTTTACTCCAGGCAAGCGCGATCGGCTTCAGCGCTTAGTGCTCCTGCCGATTGGCGGCGTAATTTTGGGCGAAACTTCCGAGCACGGCAGCAAGCCGGAATCTCTAATGAGTGAAGCTCGAACCGCTCTTGCCGGACCGGCCGCCAACCTGCTGTTCGGTGCCTTCGCAGCTGCCCTGTTAAGCGCAGTCGGCCAGGTGAAGATTTTTGCTTCACCCTACATTCATTCCTCCCATCTCGCCCGCAGTCTGGTGTGGGTGAACGTGAGTCTCGGACTGCTAAATCTAGTTCCCGCATATCCCCTGTCCGCCGGACGCCTGCTGCGCGTGTGGCTCGCTCAAAGCGCGGGTAAAGACGTGGCGGACCCCTGGCAGGAGGCCACAAGACGGTCAGTGAGCTATGGTCAGGGATTCTCCATGCTCCTTACCGTAATGGGCTTCATCGCCGGCAATGTTTGGGCGATGCTGGTGGGATTCTGCGTGTTCATCGCCGGACATCTGGAAGATCGCAGTCTCCTGTTTCAGTCGGTCGTCTCCAGTGTGCGCATGGAAGAAATCATGCTCACGGATTTTGCGGTCCTCTCTCCCGCCGATACTCTGCAAGATGCCCTTGAGAAAGCACTGCACACCTTGCAGGACGATTTTCCTGTGGTTCGCAGCGGTGACCTCGTGGGTACGATCACGCGTCAGAAGATCCTCGACGCTATTCGCTCGGAGGGCAACGGCTACGTACAGTCGGTGATGAATCGGGTAATCGAAGTCTGCCAGAAAGGCGAATCGCTGGCGACGGCTTTTCGCAAGATCACCACCCGCGGTCTGACCATGCTTCCCATTGTGGATCAACAGCGCCTGATTGGCATCGTGACGCTTCAAAACCTAAGCCACAACATGGCCCTGCTCGCCGAGAGCCGCCGGCTAAGGAAGATGGATGAGAGTTAGGAAACTGCAATCGGCGTTTGGCTTTCGACCAAAAAGCCGTGTCAATAGTGGCTTCGGGAACTTTCTTTTCGGTAGGTAGTTCCAGCACATCCTAATTGTTGACCATAGACGCTTGCTGGCCGAACGCCGACTGCCGACAACCAAGTGCGTTCTACTCCTTGCTAGACTGAATCCATGTTGACGCGACCCACGTGGGCCGAAGTGTCACTCTCCGCTCTCACTCACAACTTTGCTTTAATTCGCGATTTCGTTGCGCATGACGCGAGGGTTTGTGCGGTTGTCAAATGCGATGCGTACGGACATGGCGCGGTTGAATGTGCTCGCGCTCTCGAGAATGCCGGAGCTCATTGGTTCGGTGTCACATCCACGGACGAGGGTGTCGAATTGCGCGAAGCTGGAATCGGCGCACGCATATTGCTCATGAGCGGCATGTGGCGCGGAGAAGCGGAAGCGATTGTCGAGCGCAATCTCACGCCGGCCGTGTGGAGCGCCGAACAAATCGCCGAACTCAACGCCGCTGCGGATAAAGCAAGCAAGAAGGCATTCCCGGTTCACGTCGAAGTCGATACGGGAATGGCGCGCCAGGGAGTCCAACTCCCCAACCTTCCCCTCCTGCTTGAGGCGGCACGCAAGGCTAAGTCCATTTGTATTGAAGGATTGCATTCCCATCTTGCTTCGGCCGAACTGATCAATGCTCCCGACGTGGAAGAACAGCTCGCAGTTTATGAGCGGGCGCTCGCGCAATTAGCAGTCGACGGAATCCGTCCAGCCTGCTTGCATCTGGCCAATAGTGCTGCCATTGTGGCGCACAAGCGGTCGTGGAACTCATCTGCCCAAAGTGGGAATACACCGACTGCTCTGGTACGCCCGGGAATTTCTCTGTATGGGTACTTCCTTCCATTTGTCTCGACGGACGGCGACCCCTTCGGCCTGCAGGAGCTAACGGTCAAGCCCGTACTCTCCTGGAAGACGCGCATTATCGACATTCGCCGGGTTGGTGCTGGACAGGGAGTGGGATACAACGGAGCCTATGTCACTAAGTCGCCCGCGACGATTGCTACCTTGGCGGTTGGATACGGTGACGGCCTGAGTCGGAGGCTCTCGTCCCGAGGCCGCGTGCTGGTTCGCGGCGAATTCGCGCCGGTTGTCGGCAATATTTCTATGGATGTGACCACTATCGATGTGTCTAACATTCCAGGTGCACAGATTGGGGATGAGGTGGCGTTGATTGGCGAACAAGGCGGCCATAGGCTTACTGGCTGGGACATTGCGCATTTAATGGATTCCATTCCTTATGAGGTGCTCTGCAACATCAGCAAGCGGGTGCCGAGAAAATATGCTCGGACGAAGACATAATCGGATGCGTAAGAGCTCGGATCTTTCGGCGCGCAAAATGCAAACCGAATTTTCATCGGAGCGGCGGAATGCGTGTTGCATTGCCGAGCGACCCTGCCGAGTCGTATCTTCAATCTCGGTGTCTATTTAGAGAAATGACTATTTTTGAAGCCAAGGAATACGATCCGCGAATTGAGAAGCGGCGGCGAATGTACATCCTCGCTGCCTTGGTGCTGGTGGCAATAGCAGGATTCCTCGCGTATCGCCTCTGGGACTGGCGCGAGGAGCGCACCATCGACAAATTTCTTACCGCAGTCGAGCTTAGAGATTATGAGAAGGCATACGCTCTGTGGAATGCAGATCCGAATTGGAAACAGCATCCCCAGGAGTACTCCGGCTACAACTTTGGAACGTTTGAGCAGGATTGGGGCCCGGTGGGCGCATACGGCGAGATTCGCTCCCATCGCATCCGCACCGCCATGACACCCAAAAATGCGAGCGGCGTGGTGGTAGTCGCGATGGTTACCTTTGCCAAGCACAGCGGCGAGGAGCCCCTGGCATTGTGGGTGGAGAAGAAGAACGAAAGCATCACGTTTCTACCTCCGACGCTCGACATCCGCATCGGAAAGTAAGGGTAGCTCACAACTCAAACTTTAATGTGTAAATGAAATGGCGATTCGCGAAGCACCGATATACTTATCGGCGGCTCCATAATAGATCCACCATTCATTCCCGCGTTGCACCATGCCTTCGGTGAATACCACATTGGGAACCTGACCAACGCGCTGCCACTCGGTTGTTGGCCGCAGGAATGGCTGATCGGCACGCGCCAGCAGCTTACTTGGATCGGACTTGTCGAAGAGCGCCCAAGCTGTGGTGTAGATCAAATTGTCGTCAGCGCCGTTGTAGATGAGAAGAATACCCTGATCGGCGATGATCGGCGGTGGTCCCGGTTCCATCACCCTGGAATCAAAGCTGCCTTCGCGTCGAGGTAGTACCGGCAGCTCCGTAGCATCGCTCCAATGCATGAGGTCCTCGGACGAGGCCAGACCCATGTAGTCGCGCTTATCCGGCGACGTTCCCAGATAGTACATCCACCATTTGCCATTGATCTTCTGGGAAACGATTGCTCCCGATTTGGTCCAACCTGTGTTCCACTTGCCTTTATAAGCGGGCAGCAGCACGCCCTTGCGCTGCCAATGAATGAGGTCGCTCGAAGTTGCCAGGCAAAGCTGCGCGTCATGCTTGTTGTAGCCCGTGTAAGTCATGTAATACGTGCTGCCGATCTTCAGAACGCGCGGATCCTCCGCGCCTCCATCCTTTTCGTAATCGGTTTCGGGCACAAGCACAGGCTGTTCCCGAACTGTAAAGCGCACACCATCGCTACTTGAAGCGTAGCCAATGCGGGAGGTGCCGCCCCTATCCTGTTCGCGAAAGAGCAAGACTGTCTTCCCATTTTGGAGAAGGGCCGCCGGGTTGAATCTGCCTGCCGACGAAAAGCCTGGTCCCGAGGGAGAAATGAGAGGAGTGGGGCTGCTCCAGTTAACCGTGACATGGACAGGAGCGACTGGCGATTCCTGCAGCGCCGGGCCACTATCGTCGGCAATTAAGGCAATTGCCGATAACGCCGCCGCGCTGAGCAACGCTCGCACACGGGTGTGGAGGGCCACGTTCTATTTCACCCTGGCAGTTGCAACACCACCGCCGTCGGACCCGGCTGCCGTCAGGGGTTCAGATTCCAACACCACGCCATCGAAAGCGGTGGAAGCTACGAGGTGTCCATTATCGTTGGCGAGAGTGCGAAGCAGCCAGCCGGAGTCGTGATGCTCCCAGGTGAGTCCTTTGTCGGTGCTGGAGAATATCTCCGTCGAATTCATCGCAGTAACCAACAGGCGCTTGCTCTCTGCGTCATAGAAGACCGACGCCAGATTCACTACCGGCAGCTTCAGCATGCGGTCCCAGGTATCGCCGCCATCGCTGCTGCGATAGAGACCTTCGCGACAGGCCAGCCAGATGCTCCCATCGGGCGCCAGAGCAAAATCGTTGATCGAGGTAATCACTTTGGGCAGGCTCGTCTCGTACCACTTGCTGCCATCATCGACCGACGCCAGCAGAAAATTGCGTCCTGCGGCGGCCATGAGTTTGGGCGTGGCGCGTATCAAGATGAAATCGGCATGGCCGAGCAATGGGCCGCCCTGCCAGGTACGTCCCAGATTGGAACTAGTGAAAAATCCTTGAGTGCTGGCTGCGAGCCAGCGCTCGTTGTGGACTTCAATGTCGGTTACACGCCCGCGCAGCACACCGGTTTCGATTTCTTTGCGGAGCAGAGCCTTGTGGGTCCGTGTCGCCTTACGCACCGTGACCAGGCGCTCATTGACGATGTGGTCGATGGGTCGCCACCGGGCGGTTGTATTGGACCGAGCTGCAGGCGCGTGCAGCTCCGCCCCCGCCGTTACGGCTGTCACTTGTGCGATGGGCAGCTCAAAGACCCCATTGCTGGTGCCGGCGAGGAGTCGTGCACCCGTCTTGCGCAGCGCAAAGATGTCGCGTCCGTCGAGTCCGGCGTTCATCTGGTGCCAATGGGCGCCGCGATCATGGGTGACAAAGACGCCGCCGTACTGTTTGTCGTTCACCAGGCCAGCATAGAGCGTGCTTGGATCTTCAGGATCGACGGCCAGGGCGGCGACTTGCCGGTGCGCGAATCCCAGATTGGAAGGCTCGAAGCTCGTGCCAGCGTTGTTGCTGGCCATTACGCCGCTGCGATCCGTAGCCAGCAAAACGTGGTTGGAGTCGCTGGCATCCACCATCACATCGTTGATGATTACGTCGGGAGAGGTGATGCGCCGCCAGCTTACACCCGCGTCGCCGGTCTTCCACAGCCCCTCGGTGGTTCCTGCATATACGACCGCGGGATGGTTAGGGTCTTGTCTTAGGATGCGCGTACGCCGTGCCGAAAAGGGAATGCCCTGAATCTTGTGGAAGGATTCGCCGCCGCTCTCGCTCTTATAAATACCGGAACAAGCGCTGGCATAGACGGTCTGCGGCTGTGCGGGATCGATGATGATGGAAAAGACATCGGAATCGTCGATCACGCCATTCTTGATGTTGTGCCAACTCTTGCCACCATCCACGGTCTTCCACGGCAGATGCCAGCTACCGGCATAAATGACGTCTGGATTGGTGGGATGGATGGCGATCGATTCAATGTTCTTTATCTCCCCGCTGCTCTCAGGCGAAATGCGCTGCCAGGTCGCACCGCCATCGCGAGTTTGGTAGACGCCGTCGAGCGCGCCCGCGACCAGGATGTCCGGATCGGAGGGCGCCATCGCCAGCGAGCGCACTGACTTGCCGTCTATGCCGGTCAGAGCCTTCCAGGTGTGTCCATCGTCAGAGCTCTTGAAGACCGCGCCACCTTCCTGCTCGAGTGTCCACGCGGCGATGTAGATCACCCTCGGTTGCTTAGGATTAAAGATGATGTGATCGACGACGTAGTCGTTCCCTTTGCCGATGCGAACAAAGCGTTGCCAGGTACGGCCGCTGTCTTCCGACTGATAGATTTGTCCGGCGCTTGTGCCCAGCAGCGCACGAGCCGGATTTGCCGGATCGGCGGAGAGGGTACGCACGTCGCCGCCGTTCGGACCGACCGAAATCCAGGAATCGCGGCTCTGCGCGAAGGCGCAGCCGATCGAAAAGACAATAACCGTGAGGGAAAGAAAGACCGATTTCATCCGCTAATTAGTCACTCCACCAGCTCTGAATTTGGACGCAAGGACGCGTCTTGCGGCTTCCTGCAGCTCTGTGCATCTAGTTTCGCGTTTCAGGTTTCGAGTTTCAAGTATTAAAGCAACTTTGAGTCCTGAGGTTCGACAACTTGAAAGTCGAAATGCCCTCGACCCAAGAAAAAACCGGCCGGAGGAGCGTTCCCCGGCCGGAGTTGATGTTGTTGAAGCCGTCGTTATGTCGCAGGCTTCTTTGCCGTGGCTCTCCTGGCTGGACCCTTGGGTGCTGGATGATCGGGGATCGGTTTGATCTTGGTCTCATCCACCACCGGCTCGCTGCCAGGATAAGTTGCGCCCGCGGGCACAATCCAGAATTCGGCAACCTTGCCCGCAGTTCCGCCCGAGCGGCACTCGATGCGATTCGGATCGATTCCTTTGTCGTTGGTTAAATAGAACTTGGAATCGACAGCGCGCTCCGCGTCGAGGTTTTTGCGTTTCTCGGTTGGATCCTGAGAGCCAACGATCACCAGTTTGGCATCGGGATCACGCTGCATCCGCAGGGCTACATCGTCCAGAATCGCCTTAGCCGTGTTATCGACGCGCCACGGCTTCACCTTGTTCGGGAACTCGATCTGGTTGATCTTCTCCGCTTGCGGCGGCGGCGGCGGCGGTGGAGGCGGCGCCTCGACCGTTACCGTCGTCTGCGTGTTGGCGCTGAGGTTGCGATCGTCTGTGACCGTGCTGGTCACTGTGATCGGACCTGGCTGCGCTCCTTGCGTGTTCAGCGCTGCGTTCGGCCCATTCGGAGTAATGTTGCCGGCGCTGGCTTCATGTTTATAGGTCAGAGGACGGTTGTCCGGACTCTGGCCCTGGCAGGAGATCTGCGCGGTGTCGCCCGGTTTTACAGTGGTCGGATTAGCCGAGCAGGAGATCGTGGGCGGCTGGTTCTGTTTCACGTTGAAAGCTGCGTTGCAGCTCGCCGCGCCCTTCTTGCCGTCGCTCACGTTGGCAGAGACGGTATAGGAACCGGGAGCGAGACCGGTAGTGTCCACATTCACTGTCTGGCCGGTGCCGTTCACCTTGCCTCCCGTCGCCGTGTAGGTATAAGTCAGCGTGCGCTTGGGATTGAAGTTGGATGGCTGCACCGTGATCTGCACAGGTTCGCCGGCCATCACGTCGGTCGGCTGCGCTGAGCAGGAAGCCGAAGGTGGAGCGGGTGGCGGTCCGAGGCTCCCGAAGTGGAACACCAGGCCGCCGCTGATCTTGGCTGCGCCGGGGTTGTCACGGAGGGTTTGACCGCCCGCAGGGTTCGCGAAGTTGTGGTGTGAGTACTCGTATTCGGCTTCGATCAGCCGAATATCGACGCGTTTCAGGAAATGCAGGTCGAACCCGCCTCCGCCGGTAAATCCAAAGCCGGTCTTCGAGCTAAATCCCGTCGGATTCTCGCGATTGATGCCGAACGTTGCGAGACCAAATGGCGTGATGCCCTCAAGGGGAATGCGGAAGGTCGGCCCGAACGTCAGAGTGTTGAAAGTATTGATATCGCCAAAATGGGAACCTGTCTCCAAGGCCGCACCTAAGTACTTGTTGAACCAATACGAGGAGGCAATGGTAAAACCCTTGGGAATGCCTTTGTTGCCATTAATGGCTCCGTTCGGGCTGAGAAAGGAGTATCCGGCGAAGACATCCACCCTCGACGGACTCTCGTCCGAGGAAGGCGCAGGGGCTGGTGGGGGAGCGGCCGCGGCAGGAGTGGTTTGCGCCATTGCCGCCACTCCGGCAAACACAATCAGAACTGCCAGCAATACACGGCCTAAGAAACTCAAAAAGCGAGGTGACATGCGCGTTTCCTCCAAAGGAACTTCACAAGGACAGCTTCAAGAGTTACAGCGTACGGCTAGATGATGACAGTCTTTGCTGACGACGAAACTACAAACGAAGATTGTACAGCAAGGTTTATTCGGCTGAGAAGTCAAGGAGGCATGCGCGCCATTGCGAGACGCAATGAAACGCCGTAAAACGTCAAATGCCTTCATACGCGATTCCCGATAAAGTTCCGCGGAAGTGCGATAAGTCCAGTTCTGGGAATGATCCGATTCGCTCCGATTTCGGCCTCAGGTCTATGATTTTGGGTCGGGCAAAGGCGCTTAATCGATTGACTTTTGCTTTCTGCTTTCCTGTCGCTGAGGGCTCGACTAGTATTTTGAGCAATTTTGTGAGCGAACGGCAGACAACTGGCCTCGAAGTAGTGATGTGGATGAATCAGCCGTCTCCCCATCAGCAGCACCTGTCATCCGAACTGCTTCATCGTGGCGCCAATCTCACAGTCGTGTATGTCTCTCGATTGAGACAAGAGCGCAAGGAAATCGGCTGGGAAGTCGATGCCGACAATGGTCCGCAGACGAAGTTTCTTACCACACGATATTCACTGTGGCAGGCTCTCAGGCTTCTCTTGCGTTATCGGCAATCCATTCATGTCGTCAACGGAATTTGGGCTGAGCCTGCGCTGTTCGTGGTCCTTGCATTCGCTTGTCTCCTGAAAGTTCCTTGCTGCATCTACTCAGAGGCGCCCGCCAGTATGGTTCTCCCGACGTGGACCTCGTACTTGAAGCGTCCGCTTCAATACCTAATTGTGCGGCTGTTGCAGAAGCGGGTGGCGGGTCTGTTGGCCATTTCCTGGCTTGCCGAACGCGCGTTTGCTGCTCTCGGCTTCCCTGAGTCAAAGATGTATCGTTTCGGATATTTCGAGAAAATGCCAGCGAACAAGTTAGACGAAGCTATCCCCGCCGCACTTACTACTGACATCGTTTATGTCGGGCGGCTCGCAAGAGGGAAGGGAATTGAGCTCTTGATTGAGGCTGCCGCGCCTCTGCTACGAGATGACTGTCAACTTCGCCTGCGCATCGTAGGAGGCGGCGCACTGGAGCCAGAGTTGCGCAGATTGGTTAGCGCATTTGGGCTCGAACTTCAGGTTGTATTCACCGGAGTCGTGCCATCGCGGTCTGTGCCAGGTTTGTTGCAAGGCGTGTTAATGCTAGTCTTGCCCTCCGAGGCGGATGGCTGGGGTATTGTCGTCAACCAGGCTCTTCAGGCTGGCACGCCCGTAATCGTCTCCGACTCATGTGGAGCTGCGGAATTGGTGGCAAATGGAGTCGATGGATATGTTTTTCGCACCGGGGACGCGCAAAATCTATCTGCGTGCATGCGCGCCATCATCGACAATTCTCATCCGCTACGGATGCGCGCGATGGCGGAGGAAGCCGGACTCGCGGCTTCGGCGGAGCGTACTGCGCCTTACCTGCTGCATTGCCTGGAGCACATGACTGGATTGCGTTCCGACCGTCCGGCTCCTCAATGGATTTTGAATCATGATCCACAACCTGCTCAACTTTCCCAGGACGAATCCGTGCAGGAGCCTCGATTCGCGCATTGACGCTCGCTCGGCGAACAGGGAGCCACACTACGCATAGCCACAGCCGCTGGATTGTCGCCGCGGGTGGACGGCGAGATTCGTATCAGGTTCCGATTGCCCTGCACGAGGCGAAAAGGCTGACCGCCTTCGTGACAGACTTCTACACTCCGCTGGATTTCGCGGCCGTGCGTCGCCTCACTAGCTTCTTGCCGCGCGCTGTCGCCGGCAAACTCAAGCGTCGCTACTCGCCCAATTTGCCGTCGCGATTAGTCAAATCGTGTCCGCTGGCGAGTCTGAAAGGCGCCGGGGGCTATGACTGGATGGAATACAACCGCGTGCTGGGTAAATGTGCAGGAGAATTGGCGGCCAGACGCGGTGCAGGAATCGTCAGTTACGCTCATCTGGCCACCAGCGCCTTCGCCGAGGTGGACACTTTACCGAAGGTGCTGATCCAGATGCAGCCGCATCCCGTCGCCGTGCGCAATGCACTGAACTCGGATCAATTCTTGCCGGACCTGCAAGAGCCTGGGTTGATGAATGAATTGCATTGGCCTCTCCCGGTCTTCGACACCCTCTGCCGCGAGTCTCTGCTGGCAGACCGGTGCATTGTGAATTCAAATTACTCGCGGCAAACGCTCATAGAAAATGGTGTTAACTCTGAACGGATCTCAATCGTTCCTTACGGCGTAGATCTGGATTTTTTTACACCGGTAAATTCCGAATCGGGAACGTTTAAAGTCCTGTTTGTGGGACAGCCGATTCGGCAAAAAGGCCTTCATTATTTGTTGGAAGCCTGGAGGAGGCTCAAGTTCCACGATGCCGAATTGCGTATCGTATCCAGGGAAGATCGGAATAATTCAATGCTATCGGAGTACTCTTCCGAGTTCACATTTAGCGGAAGCCTGGAATGGAAGGAGCTTCGAGAAGAATATCGTCGTGCCGATCTGCTGTGCCTTCCTTCTTTGAGCGAGGGATTTGGTCTGGTCACCTTGGAGAGTCTGGCTTGCGGCACACCTGTGCTGGCGACTGTGGCGGCGGGATCCTCCGAGCTGCTTTCAGACGGCGAAGACGGATTCGTGGTCGCGGCTGCAGACCTTACGCGTCTGATGGCTGCGCTGGAGTCGGCGTATTCTGATCGCCGCCAGCTCCGAGATATGCGAGTCGCTGCCCGGCGCAAGGCGGAGAAGTTTCCCTGGAGCAGGTTTCGTGAAGGCATCAGAGGAGCCGTCGGAAATTTTGAACCCACGCTGATTCCTTCGGCAGCCAATCATGAATAACCAACTTGTTGTTTATGGTGCAGGAGGTCACGGAAAGGTGGTGGCCGAGATACTTGGTGCTATGGATCTTAGGGTTGAAGGATTCATCGATGACGACTCTAGGCTCTCCGGGTCTTCGGTGCTCAGCTTGCCTGTTTTCGCGGCCAGCCAATGGTTGCGTACGCACTCGGGCGCGAGCGTAGCCTTGGGTATTGGCGACAATCTCGCGCGGGAACAAGCCGCATTGCGAGTCAAACAACATGACTGCAGGCTCACAGCCGCCATTCACCCTGCCGCCGTCGTCGCCAAGTCGGCCAGGATCGGAGAAGCGGTGGCAATTATGGCCGCCGCAGTGCTGAATGCCGATTGCAACATTGGCGAAGGGGCAATCGTCAATACGGGTGCGATCGTCGAACATGACGTGCGCATCGGCCAGTACGCGCATCTTTCCCCAAACTGCGCCACAGGCGGCGGCGCGTTCGTTGGGGACTATTCCCATATTGGGATGGGGGCGAGCGTGCTCCCGCTAAAGAGAGTGGGCGCAAACTGCGTCATCGGCGCCGGAGCTATTGTCATCGACGACATTGCAGATGGCCAAACTGCGTATGGAGTTCCTGCCAAGGTTCGGTTGCGGGAACAAGAGTCTCCTTGACAGTCTGGATTGCTGCATCCCGGATACGACAAAGACGCAGCATGCTGCGTCTCTACTCTGGGATTGAGACTTGAATCAATGAGTGGAATCTAAGCATTCACGCCACAGTCCGCTTCAATTGTCCGCAGGCCGCGTAAATGTCTCGTCCGCGAGGGCGGCGGATGAAAGTCGGCACTCCGGCATTGTTAAGAATGGATTGAAACTCAAGCACGCGATCCTGATTGGGAATGCTGTATGAAACACCCGGTCCGGGATTGAAGGCGATGAGGTTCACCTTGCAGCAGATGTCGCGTACGCGGCGAGCGACTTCGCGCGCGTGCTCGGGTGCATCGTTCACGTCCTGAAGCAGCACATATTCAAACGTCAAGCGTTCGCGCGGCCGTAACGCGAACCTTTGAGCGGCATCGAGCAGCGCTTCTAGATTCCATTTGCGCGTAATAGGCATGATGCGCTCGCGGATTTCGTCGTTGGGGGCGTTTAGCGAAATGGCGAGCTTGGGGCGGACCGGCTCGCGCGAGAAATCGAGAATCCGGGGCACGATGCCGGAAGTGGACACCGTCATGCGCGACTCAGGGAAGTGCACTTCCTCGACCAGGAGGCGCACCGCTTTCATGAAGTTTTCATAGTTGAGAAACGGCTCGCCCATTCCCATGAAGACGATGTTGATGCGTTCTCGCTCGAGATTGACCGAGTGATCGCGCAATACGGCGAGCACCTGCCCGACGATCTCGCCCGGCGTGAGATTTCGCTTTACTCCCAGAAGCGCCGTGAGGCAGAACTGGCAGTTCACCGCGCAGCCGACTTGGGAGGAAACACAGATGGTTGCGCGAGAGCGGGCTCTTGGTTTTTTGGGGTCCTGAGCCTCGACGCTTCGGGCTTTCATGACTTCGGAGCTAAGTTCCACGAGCTCTTCGGCTCCGGCCTCGGTGCCGTCTCCGGCTTCACCTAAGTCACCTTCCGGCATCCAGACAGTTTCCACCGACTCGCTGTCGGCAAAGGCCATCAGATAGCGCACGGTTCCGTCGGCAGAGGTGAATTTCTGCTCAATGCGAGGGAAGCCTACCTGGAAACCTTCTTCCGTCAAGCGGGATTTGAGGCTGGAGGGGAGGTTCGAGGCCTGATCCAAGGATTCCCGTCGCTGGCGGAAGATGGCATCCGCAATTTGCCGGGCGCGGAATGGGGGTTCGCCCCAGACCCGCACTAAGTCCGTAAGCTCCTGATTCGACAGGCTTAATAGTTCATTCTGCAAGGGGCTGCTCGGCATCTATATATCCAGTCACTTTGAGGGGACTGCGGTCCCGCCTATAAATCCCCAGTTCCGGGGCACATTCCCAAGCGGCTCCGCATTTAGAATAGAGTCTTCATACCTGAGGTTCATAAGAAAATTAGATGGTTCAAGAGCTAAGAAACGTACGTCGTGAGGTCCTGCCCAACGGCCTTACCGTCCTCACCGAGGAGATGCAACAGATCCGATCGGCCTCGATTGGGATTTGGATCAAAACCGGATCTCGCCATGAGGAGCCAGAACGGAACGGCATCTCTCACTTTGTGGAACACATGCTGTTCAAAGGCACCACCAGCCGCTCAGCGCAGGATATTGCGCGCCAGGTCGATTCTATCGGCGGCAACATGGACGCCTTCACCTCCAAGGAGTGTATTTGCTTCAACGTCAAGATTCTCGATGAGCACCTTCCCATCGCCATGGATATTCTCAGCGATCTGGTGCTGAATCCAGTCTTTGCTGCCAAAGACATCCTGCGCGAGCGGGGAGTGATCCTGGAAGAGATCAAGATGGACGAGGACAGCCCCGATTACCTCGTCCATGAAATCTTTACCCAGAACTTCTGGAAAGATCACCCGTTGGGAAAGCCGATCCTGGGAACTAAGGAGACCGTCCGCAAATTCGAACAGCAGGCTCTGATCGATTATTACGGCAGCTTTTTCTATCCAGGAAACATGATTATTTCCGCTGCCGGCAGCCTAAATCATGGTCGCTTTGTGGACCTTGTGCGGCAGAAATTCGAGCATCTCACAGCCAAGCAGAATGGCTTCAAGCAAATCGCGCCGCAGACGTTCTCCAAGATCGTGACGCGCAACAAGAAGTCGCTGGAGCAGGTGCAAATCTGTATGGGAGTCCCAGCCGTGCATATCGCCGATGAGCGACGTTACGCGGCTTATGTTCTGAACACACTGTTGGGCGGAGGCATGAGTTCGCGGCTCTTCCAGAACATTCGCGAGAATCAAGGACTCTGCTATGCGATTTATAGCGATCTGAATTCCTATCGCGACACCGGTTGTTTATCGGTCTGTGCGGGGACTTCGCAGGAATGGGCGCCAAAAGTAGTTGAGTCCGTGGTGAGCGAATTTCGTAATCTCAAGTCCGAAGCAGTTTCCGCCGAAGAAGTGAGCAGGGCAAAAGCGCAGCTGAAGGGAAGTCTTATGCTGAGCCTGGAATCCTCCACCGCTCGCATGTCCAATCTGGCTCGGCAGGAGATGTACTTTGACCGCTTCTTTTCGCTCGACGAAATTATCGAACGAATCGAGAGTGTCAGTGCAGCTCAACTGCAGGACATGGCGCAGGATCTCTTCACTCAGGACAAAATCGCAGTGACTGTTCTGGGCAATTTGGATGGTCTGAAGATTACCTCCGAACAACTGGTCTGCTGACGGCGCTCCGCCGTAGAGGTCGCGACCTCTGCAGCCTGCGGAGAAATGCTGTGGGAAACGATTCGATGTCAAGGCCGCTGCGGGTAGTGACGACGTGGGAAAATGTGAAACGTCGTGTAGCTTCAAATTCCCTGCTTCAGCGAATTTTGCAGCGAATTTTTCGCGCTTGAAGCCTGAAACCCTCAAATTGTGCCCAAAATCCGCGAAATTAGCTCCGCACCCAGGGAACGTAGCAGGGATTCCAGGGAATTTCGCGCTAACTCTCCGGCAAGATTAGAGTTACAAGTACTTCCCCTCGAGTCTGAATACCACTAGCACCGAAATAACAGGGAAATCCCGGATCTTACCGTGCCTTGACCTCTTAAATGAGCAGGTTTCGCCTCCATTTAATTTCCGGTGGAACAAGTCTGCGGTTTCCGCAGGGAATCCAAGACACACCAATCGGAATCCTCCTGAAAGCTTCCCAGCCTCCTCGACCAAGCTTCTTCGGAGAGCTTTCTCAAGCACTCAGCGGCCTTCGGGCTCCATTCCAGGCTCCCACTTTAGTGGGGGGTGGTGATTGACACTTCGCGGCCAGCAAAAGTGACATTTTTTGACAGTTTGCTGGATGTTGCCATGTTATTGGTAATAGGGGCTGCCGGTTACCCTTTGGAACAGCTCCAGGAATGCGTTAGATTACAACAGCTTAGGATGATTTCCACAGAGCTTTAGCCAATGTTGATTCCCGCCGTGGCATTGGCAAGCAAGCTGCGAAAGATACTGCATCAGGCTGATCGACAGCCTTAAGAGGGGCACAGGCAGCCACCAAGGAGCACAATGAAAAAGCAAAAAGGTTTCTCGCTAATCGAACTTCTGATCGTGGTCGCGATCATCCTGATTATCGCGGCTATTGCAATTCCGAACTTACTGCGCGCAAAGATCTCGGCTAACGAAGCGTCTGCCGTTGGCTCTACGCGTACCATCGTGACCGGCGAAGTCAGCTATCAGGCAGCCGGATGGACGACCGGCGCTGGAGTGCCAGTAGGCTACTCCGTCGCCCTGGCGAACTTAGGCGGAGCCGGCGCTTGCAATCCTCCGACCTCGACCGCAACCTGCTTGATCGATCCAGTCCTGGCAAATGCCGGTACTCCTGCGACAGCCAAGAGCGGTTATTACTTCGGTTATATCCAGACCGGTGGCGGAACGGGCTTCACCGTAAGCTCACAGCCAGCGACTCCTGGACAGACTGGCAGCCGTTACTTCTTCGCGGACCAGAGCGGTGTGATCCGCTTCAATCCCGCTGCTGCTGCTACGGCGGCCGACAATCCGCTACAGTAGTTAAGTTTGGCGAAGTACCTGGGGGAGGGTACCAGCCACGGAGACCGGGTGAAAACCCGGTCTCTTTCGTTTTGTGCGACAAAATTATCGAGTGGTAGGTGATAGTTTTTGGTGGCACAGCTTCGTCGTTTAAGCCCAAATCTTCCGCATGTCGATCCTAGAGAACGTCATTGCCAGCCGAACGCTGTTTCTTCGTTGCTGTGCAGTAATTCTGGCGTGCGCTGCCGGACTCGCAGCCGTGCTGAATACATTTGACGCTTGGCACCTGGCGGCTCTGCCTTTCGAGATGAACTACGAGGAAGGTAACATCCTCAATGCGGCCTTGCGCATTGTGACTGGCCTCTCGCCGTATCCCGATCCGCACGCTTTTCCCAACGCCCTCAACCCCTATGGACCGGTGTTTTATTACTTGGTCGCGATTCCCGTGCACGTCGCTGGAGCCGGTCTTCTGCTACCGCGTCTGATAGTCATAATGGCAGCACTTATCGCCGCAATATTCATTGGGCTACTGATCCGAAAAGAGGGCCAGTCACCTGCTTTATCCATTGCTGCTGGATGCCTGTTTATTGCCTCACCGCTGGTTTACTTCTGGATGCCGCTGCTAAGAGCGGACCTTCTTGGATTGGCGCTGACACTGGCCGGAATGTGCGTGTTTGGAACCAAGCATTGGCGGTGGTCCGTGCCCTTGTTTGTGCTGGCGCTTTTCGTGAAAGTTACCCTGCTGGCGGGGCCCGCCGCCGGTCTAGCTTTTATGATTGCCCGGCAGCAATGGCGGCGGGCTGCATGGTTTGCGGCTGCCGGGCTTGCCGGCATCCTGTGCGTTTTTGGGATGGCTCAATGGCTTACTCATGGCTGGTTCAGCTTCCACATATTCAAGACTCACGGTGACCCCTTCTCCTGGCGTTTAGTGGCTTGGAATCTAGGCGGCATGGTGAAACTGGATTTTCCGTTGGTCGTGCTCAGCGTGTGCTATCTGGCGATCAAAGGCAGGGATCGGGACCTCAGTTTGCCTGCTCTCTATCTGCTGTTTGCGGCCCTCGCTACGGTCACAAGCGGCAAATTGGGGTCCGATTCGAATCACTTATTGGAGCTGCATGCCGCACTCACCTTGACTGGCTCTCTGGCACTGGCATCGCTCGTCGAGCGCATACCCCATCGCTGGCTTGCGCTAAGCACTGCTGCCGGCGCGACTGCATTGCTGGTATTCGTCAGCGAAAGGAATCCGCGAGTGATTGACGAGCGGGCCATGCTCCGTGATTGTGGCCAGGTTTACGCATTTGTGCAGCGCACCCAGGGAGAGGTACTGGCCGACAATGTCGGCATGTTAGTTCTGACGCACAAGCCTGTCTTTATTTCGAACCCGTTCGTATATCGATATTTGGTGGCGCAAGGATGGCCCGACACGGAACTGCGGAATAGAGTGCAATCACGAGGATTCGCGGCTATTGTCTTATCGTCGAACCCCTTGAATTCCCCATTCGACAACTCGCAGAGGTGGTCTGCCGGCGTGCTGGACGACATCAAGCAGAATTATCTGCCTGTCGGGCATTTTCAATGCACGGAGGCGAATACGGTGCTGCTGCCTGCAAAATCTGAAAACGTCCAGTGACAAATTGCGTCCGATTACAATGACAGAATATGTCAAATCCTGTGCTGGATCGCGAAGTATGGCTTTGCATACCTTTACAAATGCTCATAAGTTGATGATTATAAAGGTGTGCGTTGTTAATATTCCCATGCCACATAAGTGGTACGCGACCTGCGATAAACAGGGTGTCAACCAGCGGGAAACACCCGCCGGAGAAAGCTAGAAAGAAAGCGTGGGCCGACGCTTAGTGGTCGCCCAATAAGGAGCAAAATGAAGAAACAAAAAGGGTTCTCGCTGATTGAGTTATTGATCGTCGTCGCGATCATTCTAATTATCGCGGCCATCGCGATTCCTAACCTGTTGCGCGCCAAAATCTCGGCCAATGAGGCCTCTGCTGTTGGATCGACACGCACCATCGTGACCGGTGAGGTCAGCTATCAGGCGGCAGGTTGGACAACCGGTGCGGGAGTCCCGGTAGGGTATTCCGTCGCACTGACTGACTTGGGTGGAGGCGGTGCTTGCAATCCTCCAACCTCGACCGCAACCTGCTTGATCGATCCAGTCCTGGCCAATGCTGGTGCCGCTGCGACAGCCAAGAGCGGTTATTACTTTGGCTACGTTCAGACGGGCGGCGGCACGGGCTTCACGGTAAGCTCACAGCCGGCCACTCCTGGACAGACTGGCAGCCGTTACTTCTTCGCGGACCAGAGCGGTGTTATCCGCTTCAATCCCAGCGCTGCTGCTACGGCGGCCGACAATCCGCTTCAGTAATACCGGCAATTCGGTTTAACCTTCAGGGGAGATTGCTCGCGCAGTCTCCCCTGATTCTATTTTCGGAACGTGACCCACTCCTCCACTGAAGCCTCCGATGTCACCGCTGATTTAGCCGCTCGCGCGGCGCTTTGGCTCTTTGTCCTCTTGAGCTGCATTTACACTTTGGCCTCTTCTGGGCGCATACGCACCGCGGATGAATACATGCAGTTCTTCCAGGCACAGAGCCTGGTTGAGAGAGGATCGACCACGGTTCCTCAGGCGGTTCACTTCGAGGATTTCTACGGGACCTTCGATCTTCACGGTCGTCCCAGAGCGCCTTATCCGGCAGGCCAAGCTTTAATGGCCGCCCCCCTGCTGGACTCTGCCAGATTCGTTCTCGCCCATCTTCCCGGAGTGCCGCAGCGTGAGGAGACGCTTTTCTACGTGCAAGTGTTTGGGGCCGTGCTGACCAGTGCAGTTTGTGCGGCCGGAGCGATGGCGCTGTTTTTCCTGACTCTCAGCCGTTTAGGCGTGTCGCCAGAAAATGCTCTTCTGACTACCATTTGCGTCGCATTGGGGACGCTGCTGTTTCCCTATTCGGGATATTTCTTCTCCGAACCCTTTACGACGCTGGTCCTGATGGCCGCCGTTTACGAAGTTGCACGAAATCGGCGTCTCGACACGAGAAGTGCTGTCGTGGCCGGAGTGTTGCTCGCCTTCGCGATCTGGATCAGACCGACAATGGGCCTGGCCGCTCCGATTTTCGCAGCTGCCATACTGCTGCGCGAGCGCGCAGCGGCGTTGCGCTCGACAATGATCGTGGTCATCCTTCCGGTGCTCTCCGGTCTTGCATATCTTTTATGGAACAAGATCATCTTTGGTCACGCGCTTGAGTTCGGATATCCCAAGGTGGCGGAGATGGGCAAGCAACTCAATTCCTTTCAGACTCCCTTCTATGTTGGCCTGCGCGGATTCTTGTTCTCGTGGGGGAAGTCGATCTTCATCTACCTGCCCCCGGTGCTACTGGCGATTTTCGCCATTCCCAGACTCTGGAGGCGCGATCGTGCGATAGCTACACTGGCAGCCGGATTACCGCTTACGTATTTGGCTTTTTACATGACGTACACGCAGTGGGAGGGCGGACTCTGTCCCGGTCCGCGATACTTACTGCCGTTCCTTTGCGTCACCTGCCTGGCACTGGGGCCTCTGCTGGAAGCGGGGCACCAGAGGTTTCGGAGAATGCTTTTGATACTCGGCGGGTTGGGCTTTCTTGTGCAGGTGATTACCTACGCAGTCAGCTTCCTTGAAGATCAGGCGGTGGGCGCATATTACGATTCCCATTTTGACTATCGAATGAGCTACAACCCGCTGGTGAGCCAGACCGAGCGGCTGATTGCCTACATCAAAGGCAAGCCGGCGCCCCTGGGACTCGGCTTCGACCGCTGGTTCGTGTTTCTTCACAAACTTGGAATATCTCTGTCCATCGAAATAGTGTTGGCAATCGTTCCCATTGTGGTAATGGTAGTCGCCATTGTTCGATTGAGAAATGCACTCTTGCAGATGCGTTATTCGGAGATGATCGTCATTGAAGCGCCTGCGCTGCAGCCCCATCCTTTGCCTTAACTAAGCTGATACGAGGCGCATGAGCGGTAACTTTTGTACGGCGCGGAGCCGATGGATTTGGTAGTTTCGAGGGTGCTGGAAGCATTCCCCAAAGCGACTTGCTTATGCTAGCCGTCGAGATCCTGGGTTTAGAAAAAACCTATGCAGCCGGATTTTGGCGCAAAAAGCAAAAGCTTGCGCTGCGACCCTTGCATCTCGAGGTCAAGCAAGGGGAAGTATTCGGATTCCTCGGTCCCAACGGCGCCGGAAAGACCACAACGCTCAAGCTGCTGATGGGTCTGATTTGCCCCACTGTGGGCACTGCCCGCATTCTGGGCCAGGATTGGCGCGACCCGGCGGTGCGCGCCCGCATCGGTTTCTTGCCTGAACAGCCGTATTTCTACGATCATCTAACGCCAATCGAGCTGCTCGATTATTACGGAACGCTCTCCGGATTGTCCCCCGCCGATCGCAAGCTGCGAATTCCCAAGCTCCTGGAGCGAGTCGGCCTCGCTGAGCAAGGTCGGGTGCAACTTCGCAAGTTCTCCAAAGGCATGCTGCAGCGTGTCGGCATCGCTCAGGCGGTCTTGCATGAACCTGAGGTGGTCTTCCTGGACGAGCCTATGTCGGGTCTGGATCCGATCGGCCGCCGCGAGGTCCGCGATTTCATCCAAGCGCTCAACGATGAAGGCAAAACGGTATTTTTCTCTACACACATCCTGTCCGACGCCGAGGCGCTTTGCGATCGCGTGGCAATTCTCAATCGTGGCGAACTCCGCAGTGTGGGCGTGGTCGCCGAATTGGTTTCACAAAAGAGTAACCGCGTCGAGATTGTGTGGCAGGGAAAATCGGCGGTCCCAGCCATTCAGTCCTTGGGCGGAAGTTGCCATGTGGCGGGAGAAACCGTTCGCGCAGTGCTGGACGAATCTCAATTACAGGCGGCTCTCGATGCGCTCAAGAATCAGCGCGTGCGCTTGATCTCAGTAAATCCGATGGGAGGCTCTCTGGAAGAGTATTTCCTGCAGAACCTCGGCGAAGCGGTTGAGGTGCGTTCATGAGCAGTCGGATAAGAGCGATCGCATTCAACACCTTTCGGGAGACGGTGCGCGACAGAGTTCTTTACAACCTGGTTTTCTTCGCCCTGCTGCTGGTGACGATGGCGCCCCTGTTCGGGCAAATCTCCATCGGAGTGCAGCGCGTGCTGCTCGTCAATCTCAGCCTGAGCGCCATCTCGATCTTCGGCACCGTAATTTCGATCTTCGTCGGCATTAGTCTGGTCTCAAAGGAAATCGAGAAACGCACTCTGTATCCTGTGCTCTCGCGTCCGGTTGGCCGGGGAGAGTTCATTGTAGGCAAGTATTTCGGTTTGTCCGGCACCCTGCTGGTGAATACCGCTGCTATGGCGCTGGGTTTTTACCTTGCGCTGTTTCTGATGACACGCGATTTCACCCGCGCAGACGCAAACGTCCTGATCGCGATTTACTTCATTTTCCTCGAGTTCATCATTATCATCGGTTTGGCGCTGCTGTTTTCGTCGTTCTCCACACCGTTGTTCTCGGCTCTCTTTGCGCTCTCGATGTTTATCGCCGGCACCTTTGCGGGCGATCTGCGGACATTCGCGGAAATCACGCATGGTCCGCAGAAGTGGTTGGCGATCGCCACTTCTTATCTCATCCCAAATCTGACATCGCTCAACGTAATCACGCGGGTGTCGCACGATCAGTTCATTCCACGGGCGCTGGTGGCGTACAACACCCTTTACGCGATGTTCTATGCCGCGGCAACCATCTGCGCAGCTCTATTGATCTTTTCCCGGAGGGATTTGAAGTGAGGCGTCGGGCAACAGTTTTCTCCGCCTGCGTTCTTCTGATCTGCTTTCTCGGTAGTTTCTTTACGCTGCGTCGAATTGAACGAGCCAATCTATCGAACTCAATGGAAGACGTGCTGTTTATTTCCTCTCCCCAATTCGTGAAGCGCGCCAGCCTCGGTTACTCCGGGCTGCTGGCAGACATCTACTGGATGCGCGTGGTCCAGTACTTCGGCAGAAAGCACCTGCGCGATTCCATGGAGTACAAAGCGCTGGCCCCTTTGCTCGACATCACCACCACCCTCGATCCCAATTTGGTAGTCGCGTATGAGTGGGGATCGACTTTTCTCGATCAACCTCCACCCAGCGGCGCCGGAGATGACGATGCCGCCATCGCTCTCATTCGCAAGGGCATTCAAAACAATCCGAATGACTGGCATTTGTATTTCACTTTGGGATTTATTCAATACCTGGGCAAGCACGACTACCTTGCCGCGGCGCAGACATTCGAGGAAGGCTCGCGCGTTCCCAATGCTCATCCCTGGCTGAAGATCATGGCCGCCAAGATGTTGAGCGATGCTGGAAGTATGGATACTGCGCGGTATCTCTGGCAGAACATCTACGATGAGTCCACCGACAACAATTTGAAGCAGAACGCCGCGCTTCATCTGGCTTGCCTGGTGGTCGATCAGGAGATCCCGCAACTCGAGGCTCTAGTCGCTGAATTTCGCCGCCGCTTTGGACGGAATCCCGCTTCATGGAAGGAATTGGCAGTGGCCGGCGCGTTGAAATCAATTCCACTCGATCCCTTGGGCGAGCCTTACGTGTTGCGCAGCGATGGGAGTGTGACGGTTGCCGATGAGAAGAAGTTTCCCTTCATTCGTATAAGCAAGAGTGCGAGCAGCGATTGAAAACTAAATGACTTCGCAGGCAAGTTATTCGCTCGGCCTCTCTCAGCATCCGCTAAGGTCAAGGCCCTAAAAATACGTCCCACGTTGTCATCGGAAAAGCCAGTCCCTGCCTTCAGCTATTTCCACATCTGGAATACAAGATTCTAAATTCCGTATTGCCAAATTCGTCCCAATGGCATTTCGTCGACTTCACCTGGGACCAGACAGCTAAGTTGCTCATCACAAAGGCTCAGATTGGGACGAAACTTTTTCGAAAAAACGGCATGAAAGCTGCTGTCTTGATGCCAAACAGATAGCACTGAACCAGGAGGCAAGATGCGCATGCGTTTAAGCTTGCTCACAGCTTTGCTGTTGAGCTTCCTTTTAACTATTCCGGCTTTCGCCGCTCTAACCGGCGATTTGCAAGGTACGGTTGTCGATCCTACCGGCGCTGTAGTTACCGGCGCGAAGGTCACGATCAGAAACACGGCCACTGGGGTCACAAGGACAGTTGTGACCGACCAGAATGGTGAGTTTGCAGCGTTGCAGCTCGATCTTGGCGATTACGAGGTTGAAATCGAGAAGGCAGGACTAAAGACCGTCAAAGAGACCGCGGTAATTCGCTCGGCCGAGAAGACACGCATCGACGCCAAGCTAGAAATTGGACAATCCACCGAAGTCGTAAGCGTTGAGGCCGTTGTTCCGACGCTTGACGTCGCCACCGCACAATTGAGCGACTCAATTAACGCTCAGGAAGCACTGGATCTTCCCAACCAGGGACGCAACCCCGTTCAACTGGCGGTTCTCTCTCCCGGAATTGTGCCCGTTACCAAGGACAACCCGTTTTTAGGAGTTGGCAGCTTCAACTCCAATGGATCGCGGGGCCGTGCCAACAACATCACGATTGACAACATTACTTCGAGTGACATATCCACTACCGGCACCTCGGAGTTTGGCACCTTCAGTCTGGACGCAATTCAGGAATTCAAGCTCATCACGAATAATTTCGACGCGGAGTACGGACGCAATTCCGGGTCGCAGGTTCAAGTGATCACCAAGGGCGGCAGCAATGCCTTTCATGGCGATGCGTACTACTTCCTTGAAAACCGCAACTTCAACGCGCGCGATTATTTCGACACAACCGGCTCCCCCACGCCATTAGTCAACAACATTGGCGGATTTACTTTTGGTGGGCCAGTGATCAAGAATCACACCTTCTTCTTCGGCCACTGGGAAATTGACCGGACGCGCGGGAGTGGCTCCACCAGGACAGCGACGGTGTTGACGCCTGCGCAGGCCGCGGGCATTACTGATCCAACGTCGGCGAGCATTTTCAAGAACGATTTGGTGCCAACGGATCCTACCGGACATGTGAGCAACCCTGCTCCTAATACCAATAATTCGCATTCCGAGTCGTACCGCATCGACCAGGTTTTGCGAGGCGGCAAAGACAACTTCTACGTTCGCTACGGCGATAATCCCACGGCGGGAACCAGCCCCGGTCTTACCTTTGTCGCAGGGAATCTGCCGAACTATGGCGCGACCAACACGAACTTCTCTCGGCAACTCTCATTCAACTACAGCGCCACGCTGAGCAACAGTTTGGTCGATCAGTTCCGTTTTTCATTCGGACGCAGCAAACCGGGATTTCAGCCGCTGACCACCGTCACTGGCAATCTGGGACCGCAAGTAAGCATCAGCGGATTCGACCCCTTCGGCGAGTCCAACATCATCCCTCAGGGCAGGCTCCAGAACACCTTCCAGTACGGCGATACGCTGTCCTGGGTACGAAACAAGCATGCTTTTAAGTTTGGTGGAGATGTCTTCCGCTACCAGGCTTACAGCGTCTTTGACTCTAACCTGCGGGGCACGGTGAGTTTCGCGAGCGTTGCCGCATTCGAATCGGGTACGCCTGTGTCATGGACGCAGAACTTTGGCAACACCAACCGCCACAACTTCGCTACGGATGCCTTCTTCTTCCTGCAGGATGACTATCGCATTACCGACACGCTCACTCTCAACCTGGGATTCCGCCTGGAGTCTTCCGGTGGAGTCTCGGAAGGCAACAACATCCTGTCGAATCTTGACCCGACCAAGCAGTGCTCGCTCGGCGGTGGCGGGACAGGTGCCCTGGGATGTTTGGTTCTGGGAGGAACGGCCTTTCAACGCAACTACAACCCGGCACCACGCTTGGGTGCGGCATGGAATCCGAATCGAGGGAAGTGGGTCTTCCGCGGCGGCTACGGCATCGCTTATGACTACCTATTCCTGAATCCGATCACCAATCTGCGTTTCGCGGCTCCGTTTGTGCCTTCCATTACGGTACAGAACTTCACCGGCGGCAATACCTTTGCTGCGCTCGCGGCCGGAAACGCTCCCATCCAGCAATCGACGGTTGCCGGCATCGGCCAGTTCTCTGCGGCTCAGCAGAACTTCGGTAGCATCTCTCCCGTTGACATGCATCTACCAAACCCGCGCAACCAGCAGTGGGACTTCGGCGTCGAATACCAGGCGCCGTGGGAGATGGTGCTCAAGACGACTTATGTGGGAACGCACAATGACAACTTGCAAGCTTCCATTCCGCTCAATTTGGTGCAGACTGCAGTCACCCCTGCTACCAGCGATGCGGACGAGGCTGCCAGGCTGGCGGCCCTTCGTGGAGTGTTCCTGGCCGAATCCGGGGCCGGCAACAACCGTCTGGATCCACGCTTTAACAGCGTGAATCAGGTGAAGGGCGTGGGAACGTCGAACTATGATGCCTTGCAATTTGAGGCCATCAAGAAGTTCACGCATGGGTTGCAGTTCGACGCAAATTACACGTGGGCGCACAGCACTGACGATGTATCGGATGTGCTGGGAGTGCTGGTGAACGATTCTGCCAGCATTCAAGATCCCAGTGCACCACTCAGCGCCAACAAAGGGAACTCACAATTCGACATCCGCAACCGTTTCATTTTGAGCCTCGACTATCAGGTACCCTTCGCCAAGCATCTCGAAGGCTTTGCGGGGCGCTTGCTTGATGGCTATACCTTCTCGACCGTCTTCGAGGATCGGTCGGGCTTGCCGGCGACTATTTTTGCCGGAGCACGCCGCGGAGTGAGCGACATTTTCCTGGATGGCAATAGCCTTGTTCGCGCAAACGGCAACGTTCAGGCTCTGCAAATTGTTCCTGGTGGATCGCCGAATTCGAATCTTTGCGGCCGCGGAGTGAATACTGCGACCACTGCAGCTACTATTTGCACCAACACGCTCGGATTCCCTCTGACGCAGCCCTTGCTCGGCAACCTCGGAAACAGCGGGCGTAACCAGCTTTATCTCGCGGGTCTCCAGAACCTGGACCTCGCCATTAGCAAGGACAACAAAATCACCGAGAGAACCGCGCTGAAACTTCGCCTCGAAGTCTTCAACGCTCTTAACCACGCCAACTTCTCGCAATTTGCCAATACTCTGACTTCGCCCACGTTCGGTACCTATCAGGGCACGATTGGCCAGCGGCAACTGCAAGTATCGGCCAAATTTGTTTTCTAGAGTTTTTGTACGATTTAAATGCCGGCCGCAACAAGGCCGGCATTTTTTTTGCCAGCTTGTCCTTTGAAGTCGCGAACTGATTTGCAATCGGCCAGCATTTGCCGCCACGTTTCCGCTTCTTGCTCAAACCGCATTCGCTCGTCCGCGTCGCTCACCGAGAGACCTGCGCTGGTGGTGAAGGCAAGCCGAAAGACACAGTAGGCGAGCAGATAGCAAGTTAAGCGAGATTGGACGTTGTCGCCGCTAAGCCGTTGGTACTCAGAGACGAGCAGATCGATATCATCTCCTTTTAGCTTCCATTCGGTAATGGCTCCCGCGATATCCCACGCGATGTCCGTCGGTCCGGGATAAAAGTGATCGTCGCCGTGTGAAGATGCGTCGAGTTTCAGTAATCGTCCGTCCGTGCACCGAATCCATTCGTGCGCCATCATGCGCGCGTCGGCAATCACCGTACGCTCGACCGGTAGCGAAATGGGAATTGAAACTCCGAGTGCGCGATCGAGATTCACGCGCGTCATTTCCTCGAGCGCTTCTTGCGAAGCGGGCTCCTGCGCGAAATACTCGGCTCGGAATGCGCAGTAGCGCGCGAGCTGAATCAGCACTTCGCGATCGGCGGTCGAGGGTCGAATTCCGTTCAGCCACGGAGACTCACTAAAGCCCTCGCCTACTGACGAGACACCAGGTCCCCAACCGCATTCGGCTAAAACTTCGGAACGTTGGCGTGCGGTTTTACCGTAGTGTCCGTGGCCATCGAAGCGGAAGACGCGTTCGCCATCCGCCGACAAATACTTCTTCCGTTCTGTCCAGGACCAAACCGCCGGCCACTGTGATTCTGAGGCAAACACTCGCTTTCGCCACGCGCCACCGCTTATGTCTTCAACGGCTCCCTGTGGAATGCGCCGAGTAGGTTGAAGTGCGAGCGTCCGAAATCGGCTCCAGCGTTGCGCGGCATTCGACGCAATCAGACTTCCCAGATCGGGACTCGAGCTCGGCAGAAGAGTGATCTGACCAGGCGCAACCCCGGCGCGTTCTAGAGCTTCGGCGACCGCCAAGAACGACGAGCCGCTCAACCCCGGTCCTTCATCAACAACAAAGAAGTGCGCAGCTCGTTGTATGCAAGCCGCAATCCACCGTTGCTGCTTGTCGTCGAACGAGAGCGAGCGATCGAAAGGATGTCCCGTAGGACGAACGGTGATGCGCTCGGCAGGAATCCCGTGAAGATTTAACCATGCGCAGACGATCGCACTGAGAGTTGTTCCAATCGATCGAATCCCGACCACGGCCGCAGCGGGGACTTCGATGGCGCTGTCTCTCAGCAGATCGGAATAATCGAGCGGATGTAGCGCGTAATAGCAGAGGCCTTCGGGCGGGGCTATCGTGAGCTGCTCAGGCACCGCCAGGCCAGAAAGAGCATCTCGAGTAGAGGAAGCTAGATTGGGTTGGCGTTTTTTGATCAGTGCTGCGGCGAATTCATCGGTGAGTGCCGCGAGAGTTGCTGCTTGAGTTTCACACTGTTCCTGGTCGGCCAGAGCGCACTCCAACTCTCCGGAACGAAGCAGCGCTTCGATTAATTCTTCCTGAGCCGATCGCGAAGTGAAATCGCAAAGTGAAAGAACTTCTTCAGTCTGCCGGCAGAGTTCGCGGAGGAGTTTGCTGCCGCTGCGCCCACTCTTGCCGTCGCGGAAGACGAGCAGCTTCCAACTGTCACTTGCGCTCACTGGGAAATGTTACGCTCCGGCTAAGCTGCCTTGGTCTTGTTGCCGCGAGTCACGCGAGGAGAGCGGGAGACATCCCCCTCTTTGTCGATGAAATACAGATACTGATTGTCGCGATCGACAGCATTCTTGACAACGATCTCGGTCTCGCCCTCGCCCGATTTCGGTTTCTGACAAACGTTGCCGTCCTTGTCGAGGAAGTACAAGTACTTCGCGTAGTCGCGCCTCAGCCCAAGCTTCTTCACTTTTTCTGCCATGGTCTGCTTGGATTCGAGAAGCTCGTTGTCTGATGCCCGATTGGCATATCGGTCCTTCCTTCCGCCCATTGGCAGAATTTGACGCAAGCAGCAGCTCAGCGGCACGCCAACTATCGCGGACTCTTGCTTTTGCTGTGCGCCGGAACCGCACGAGCGACTTTAATGGGAGTCTCTCCCGGAGCGAGGACGCGCTTTACGATCACGCCTTCAAGGCGGTATTTCAATTCTCTGGTCTTACCATCCTCATCACGGACACGAATGGTGAACCTCGGCTCCACTCCAAGTTTTTCGAAGGTCTCATGCCCAACCGAGGCCGGCAGTATGCCAAAGATGTTGCGATCGCGATAAGCGGTCTCGTAGCGATGCTTGCGCAGATTCCAACTGAAGACGCGAACCTGGCTGAAGTCGAAGGGCAGGCCGTCTTTTGGCTCCGACATTAGGACCAGATAGTACGCTTCATCCTTATTAAGTTCCGTGTCGTGCACCGTGGTGAGCGGAAAGTAGGCGATGATGCGCTGTCCTTCAGCGTACTGTGCGATCTCCAACGGAGCATCGACGTCCAGCATGCGTGCGAGCACCCAGCCGGCATGGCCTTGCGCATCTCGCACCAGCCACCAATCTTCCATAGAACTCTCAGGCGCGGCGGCGAGCAGCTTCTGGTGCTTTGCTTTCTCCTTGCGTAAGAGTTTTGCCACGACCGGCTTCTTCGCAGGCGTCGCCGCCGGGACAGCGGGCTTCTCTTGTCCCTTGTATTCTTTTTCGTCCTCTTTTGCGGCCTCGCTTGCGTCCTGCTTCTCAACCGGAGCGGCAGCGGGTTCCTGCATCACGGGAGGCGGTGGCGCTGAACTCGCGGCTTTTGCCACAGAGGTTCGCTGAAGCATCTCCACTTTGTCTCCTTCAGTGAGCAGGAAGAGACGGTCGGTGTCGCGGCCAGGCGTGAGGTGCAGCCGGAATTCATTGCGCAACACACCATGAGCCTGCAGTGGATCCTTCTGGTGCTCGCGATAAAGCTGCTGGAAGCCTTTGAATACATCTTCTCCGACGAGATAACGATCCTGCAGCCATCCTTCCTCGCCTTTCGCATTGCGGACCCGCTCCCATCGTTTTCCGTGTTCGAGGACTACCACGCGGTCGCTATTGCGCACGGTTCCCGTTTTGGCATACACCGGAGCAACACGGTCGCGCAGAAAGGTTTGCGGAGCGGTGACATACAGCGTTTCTTCTTGTTTTCCTGGCCCATGGCCGCAGGCGGCCAGCGCCGCAACAAGAAAAAGCGCAGCGAACTTGTGAGCAGGATGTCTAGGGGAGAGAGTCACATCTGGAACTATCTTTACTATAGCAGCCCAATTGACTGGCATTAATGGCTGGCGACGATGCTTACCGGACTTGTCCCGGCGGTCACACTCGATCCTTGGTCGAGTTTGCCTTCAGTGCTTGAGTCCAGGGTGAAGACGGTTACTTCCGAGCTCCCCGCGACATAAAGGAACTTGCCGCTGTGGTCGAAGGTCAACGCCTCTGGAGAAGTACCGGCTGAGAACGGTGCGCCGGACACCGCAGTCAGCGTGCCATCGGAATTGATCGTGAACGAGCTCACGTTGCTGCTGCCCGAGTTTGCCACCACGACGATTTTGCTCGCGGGATCGACGGCGATCGCCGATGAGGAAGTGCCGGCGGCGAAGGGTTTTCCGCTATTGAGCAGCGTCAATCCAGCGCGGCC
>Ga0207110_10027_pt1 | contig 32762 bp, 33 predicted proteins | sample Alteio_BWMinHeat_74_FD_153582 | JGI IMG/M metagenome (GOLD analysis project Ga0207110, IMG submission 153582) | Enriched cells from forest soil in Barre Woods Harvard Forest LTER site, Petersham, Massachusetts, United States -... | ecosystem: Environmental > Terrestrial > Soil > Temperate forest >...
TTCTCATGGGTTCAATAAGCAGAACAAATGATGAAGGCCAGGAGAAGAAGCCGCTTTCCGGAAGTGTGGCGCTCGTGACCGGCGGCAGCCGCGGCATCGGCCGTGCCATCGCGCAGCGCCTTGCCTCGCTCGGAGCTTCCATCTCTATTTGCGGCCGCGATCTCGAGGCCCTCGCGGAGTCCGCCGCGCTCCTGGAAAAATCCGGAGCGCGAGTCTATTGGCAAGTTGCCGACGTCACCAAAGCTTCGGAAGTTACCGATCTCGCCGCCAAGACGGAAGCCGCCCTCGGCGCCGTCACCATCCTCGTGAATAACGCGGGAATCGGCCTCTTCGGTCCCGCCCACGAAAAGACCGAAGCCGATTGGGATCGCGTTCTCGATACCAATTTGAAGAGCGTTTTTCTCGTCTCCCGCGCCGTCGCTCCCTCCATGATCCGCCGCGCCGCCGGCGACATCATCAATATCAGTTCGCTGGCCGGAAAAAATGCCTTCGCCAACGGCGGCATCTACTGCGCCTCCAAGTGGGGAGTCATGGGCCTCTCTGGCTGCATGGCCGAGGATCTTCGGGAACACGGCATCCGCGTCAGCGTCATTTGTCCCGGCAGCGTCGCCACCGAATTCTCCAGCCGCGGCCCCAAAGACACCTCAAAAGTCCTCAGCCCGCAAGACGTGGCCCACGCCGTCGAAACCATCGTCACCCAGCGGCCGCAAAGTTTCCTCAGCGAAATCCACCTCCGGCCCCTGCGCAAACCCTGAACCGCCACACTCGCGAGCCCCACATTTCCTCTTGACAACAATCGTTACAACGACTATGCTCTGGTTATGAATCTGCGCTCCAAACCCTCTGCCACTCCGCTCGAAGCCCGCGTCTTCGTGGCTCTCCTGAAAACCGCCGACTCCCTAGGCCAGGATGCTGAACAGCTCTTGAAATCCGCCGGTCTTACCGGTGCTCAATACAACGTCCTGCGCATTCTTCGCGGCGCCGGGCCTGGCGGTCTGCCCTGCAGCGGCATCGGCGACCGCATGATTTCTCACGACCCGGATATGACCCGCCTGCTCGACCGCATGGAAAAGCGCGGCGTCATCTCCCGCGAGCGCCAGACCGACGACCGACGCGTCATCAAGACCCGCGTCACTTCCCACGGCCTCGATCTCCTAAAAACCCTCGACCAGCCGGTCCGCGAGCTTCACAAGCGCCAATTCCGTCACATGTCCGCTGCGCGCTTGAAGATTCTCGCCAGACTCCTCGAGGAACTCCACCCCCGTAGACAGGAGTAGCAAACAAGTTTGGGACACGTTTCGAATCCACAGTCAAAAGAAAGAAGGAGAACCAACATGGGCCATCATCTATCTCGCATCGCTATTGCCGCCGCAGCTGCAGCCGTTCTTTCGCTGCCCTCCTCCGCCGGCACATCAACCTGGAAAATCGATCCGCAACATTCCTCCGCGCAGTTCTCGGTCCGACACTTGGCCATCTCGACCGTCCGCGGAGCCTTCAGCAAGGTCACCGGCACCATCATTCTCGATGAAAATGACGTCACCAAATCCGCCGTGGACGTCACCATTGATGTCTCCACCGTGGATACGCGTGAACCGAATCGCGACAATGACCTGCGCAGCGACAAATTCTTTGACGTCGCTCACTATCCCTCGATGACCTTCAAATCCAGGAAAGTGGAGCAAGTTGCGCCCGGAAAACTCAAAGTCACCGGTGACCTCACCATTCGTGGCACCACCAAGGAAGTCGTTCTCGATGTGGACGGCCCCACCGCTCCGGTGAAAGATCCCTGGGGCAATCAGCGCGCTGCCGTCAACGCCACCACCAAAATCAACCGCCAGGACTTCGGCGTGAAATGGAACGCCACCATGGACAACGGCGGTGTCGTCGTGGGCGACGATGTGCCCATCACCATCGACGTGGAAATGATCAAGCAAGTACCGGCGAAATCCGGCAACTGATCTCGTCGGGCTTGTGGAACTCCGGCGCTAACGCGCACTCCGTAATGCATCGCGTGCTCTGCCCGGATCATCTAAGACTCATATCCAAGAGAGAGGTTCGAATTCATGCACAAGCCGGCGCCCAGTGATTTTCCGGTTCATCAGTTGATCATCGATCGTTGGAGTCCCCGCGCGTTCTCGGAGAGGCCTGTCCCCGCAGACGTTCTCCGCAGTCTCTTTGAAGCCGCTCGCTGGGCGCCCTCCAGCAACAACGAGCAGCCTTGGGCCTACATCGTCGCCACGCGGGACGATCACGAGAATTTCGCAAAAATGTTGAGCGTGCTCATCGAGTTTAACGCAGGGTGGGCGAAAAACGCCCCCGTCCTCGCTCTCGCCGTCGCCGAACTCAACTTCGCCAAGAACAACGCCCCCAACCGCAACGCGCAATACGACACCGGCGCCGCCACCGCTTTGTTATCCGTGGAAGCGACCGCGCGAGGCTTGGCCGTTCATCAAATGGCCGGCTTCGATCCGGCTAAAGCGCGTGAAGTATTCGCGATCCCCGCTGGCTGGGAAGCCATCGCCGCCATCGCCATCGGCTACCCCGGCGATCCCAATTCCCTGCCTCAGCATTTGAAGGATCGCGAGCTGGCGCCAAGGACACGCAAACCGCTCAGCGAATTTGTCATGGCCGGTCACTGGGGGCATACTGCTTCTTTCGTAGCAAAATAACTGGAGAACGCCGCCCGGCCCCTCATGCACCGCACTCTCGAATTCCTTCTTCACCACGGCTACGCGGTCCTGCTTGCATGGGTTTTCGCGGAGCAGCTCGGCCTGCCTCTGCCTTCCATGCCGCTTCTGCTCGCCGCCGGAGCTCTCGCCGGCACAGGGCAGATGAGTTTTTTTGGCTCCCTCTTCTGCGCCATGCTGGCCGCTGTAGCCTCGGACTCCATCTGGTACTCCATGGGCCGGAGCAAGGGCATTCGGGTTCTTCAGCTCATCTGCAAGATCTCGATCGAGCCGGATTCCTGCGTTCGCCGCACCGAAGGCGTTTTCTCCAGGCAGGGCGCGCGCTCACTCCTGTTTGCCAAGTTTCTCCCCGGGCTAGGCACCGTCGCGCCGCCCCTCGCCGGCATTTTTCACATGCGCGCCCGCCGTTTTCTTCTTTTCGATGCCCTCGGCTCACTCCTCTGGGCTGGCACGTTCCTGGGAATCGGCTACATCTTCAGTGGTCAAATCGAGCTTGTGGCCGAGCATCTGGCCGCGCTCGGCGGTTGGCTGCTGGTTCTTCTTATCGGTGCGTTTGCGGCTTACATTGCATACAAGTATATTGCCAGACAGCGCTTCCTGCACGAGCTCCGCATCGCGCGCATCACCGTAGACGAGCTAAAACTAAAAATCGACGCTGGCGAAGAACTCGTCATCGTGGACTTGCGCCATTCCATGGATTTCGAAGCCGATCCCGAAACAATTCCCGGCGCCTTCCGCATGGACGCCAAGGAACTGGAAGAAAAAAACGACAGCCTCCCGCGCGACCGCGAGGTCATTCTCTATTGCACTTGACCAAACGAAGCCACCAGCGCCCGTGTGGCGCTGCTCCTCAGAAAAAACGGCATCAAGCGCATCCGCCCCCTGCAAGGTGGCCTCGACGCTTGGCGCAAACGCGGCTTCCCACTCGTCACCACCGCGCTCACGTAATCGCGAAAAAAACAGCCCGCAACTTTGCCCGAGGATTCTGCGCTCACGGATCATAGTATCTGGCGCCCTACGAATACACGCGAGTATCGCTGTCGAACTCACGCTACCTCCAGCAAGATAAGTTTGTGAGCGAGACAGTCGAGGCAGTCAGGCTGCCGCAGGAGTCGTACTGGGGGTGAGGGGCGAAACGGGAAGTTTGGTGAACCGGGCAGGACTCGAACCTGCAACCCGCTGATTAAGAGTCAGCTGCTCTACCATTGAGCTACCGGTCCACGGGGTGATTTTAAATTTTACACGGCACTTTCGATTTTGTCGAACGCGCTTGAGCGCCCTGAAAACCGCGCCAACCCTCGGTAAGCGGCCTACTTCCTGCGCAGTGTCGCCGTCAAACTTCGAGCAACTTCGCGGGCCCGCTCCAGATCTCCCGGCTCAAACGAGATGGCGGACACCCTTGGATGCCCCCCGCCACCGTACTTTTCCGCCAACGACGCCAGATTTTGATTTGCAGTCGCCTGGTTCCACGGATTTGTCCCCAGCGAAACCTTGGCGCGCGTGGCCGAGGCACTCACACTCACCGAGTATACGCACTGCGGATGCAGCAAATAAGGAATGAATTTGTTGTAGCCCTCCAGGTCCAGGTCTCCGACGTCGAAAAAGATAACCCCATCGCGCGCCTCGATCCGTTGGCGCAAAATCTCGATGGACTTGCGATGGCGCTCGAGCAGCGGCTCCAGGTGCTTCGCCACCACCGGCAGTTTTACCATCTCGGTCAGCGGACAGTACGCCAGCTCCGGAATAATACGCGCCGGAAGTCCGTTCTCCGGCGCCGCCTCAATCACCAGCGCCAATTGCGTGGCAGGCTCGACCATTTCCACCGCCGCCTCCGGCGTCGCGTACTGTGCGCCATCAATGATGTCGCCCCAGCGAATCAACTCTTCCAGCGGCTTGGTGTCAAATCCAAATTTCTCCCGGCTCACCGTGGCGATCAGCTTGGTGCAAGACTTGTATTCCGGCTCGTAATACATATGCGGGCCAGGATGCTTGCGGAATTGCTCCGCGTCGGCCGGCGTCAGGAACGCGCTCTGGTGATGGTCGAACCACCAGGTCACTTTCGGCGAATTCGAGAACTTGAAGTCCACAATGACGTTTTCATCTCCGTCGAACAGCCCCGGTTCCCAAGGCTGCGCGGCTCGGTGCGTCATCCCCGTAAAGCCGAACTCCGCGCCTGCGTCGAATCGTTCATGATAAAAACGGTAAAAGAGAGCAGCCGAAGCGGTTCCATCAAAACAACGATCGTGGAAACAGAGCCGAACCTTGGTCATAAGAGGACGAGTTCGCTCCGCCGATCCGAGGTCCCTATCGCAACGCGGAGCAAAGCCAACCAACATGGACTTGCGCGCCAGGAAAGTCAAGCGGAAAGGAACCGCGCGGACGGCCGCCTGTGCCGCGCAATCGTCTGCGGCGCCGGCAAACCCGGCGGTGGTGCAATGCACCCGGTTCAGATGCCCTCACTTGACACGGACACTGCTCTGGCCCTACTAATCTGTTACCGTCCCGTAAGATCTCGTTGTGTGCCCGGGAGGCCACATGCTTGATGAAAAGAATTTCTTTGCAGGTCTTTTCGATTTTTCGTTCCATCATCAGCTCGCCCGCCGGATCGTGAAGCTGCTCTACGTTATCGCCATCGTCTTCGGCGGAATAACCGTCGTGGCCTGCGTCGTGCTCGGTTATCAGCAATCTCCGGCGCAAGGGCTGATCAACTTCGTTGTGGGCATCGTGTCTCTCTTCGTGGGGATCCTCGTCACTCGAGTTCTGCTGGAGTTGGCACTCGTTATCTTGCGCATCGCCGAAGGCATCGATCGCGCCACGCATCCTGGAACTTGATCGAACCCTCATGCATCCGTCGGCGGACCTGCCTTTCGTCTCGATTCTCGTCGGCGCTGCGCTGATTTCGTTACAATCGGGGCGTGGCTAATCCCCCACCGCCCCCGTCACCCATCACGGGCGTTTCTTTCTCCCCTGCTCGCGCCGTCCCTCGTTCATTCCTTGGCATCGAGTGGCCGCGCGACGTAACCCCGGCTGAACGCAAATCCCTCATCGCCGGCGGCCTTGGCTGGATGCTCGACGCCATGGACGTCATGCTCTATTCGCTCGTCCTTTCCTACCTCATCCGCGAACTCGCCATGAGCAGCCGCACCGCCGGATTCCTCATTTCCGTGACTTTGGTTGCCTCCGCGATCGGTGGTTTTCTTTTTGGAGTTCTCGCCGACCGCATCGGCAGGACTCGCGCGCTCATGGCCTCGATCCTTCTCTATTCGTTGGCCACCGCCGCCTGCGGCTTTTCCCGCACGATTCCCCAACTCGCCTTCTTCCGCTTTGTCCTCGGCCTGGGCATGGGAGGCGAATGGACCACAGCGGCAGCGCTCATCGCCGAAACGTGGCGCGCCGAGCATCGCGGCAAGGCCCTCGGCTTCATGCAATCCGCGTACGCGATTGGCGAGGCCATCGCCGCGCTTGTTGTCGTTCTGATTTTGCCGCACTTTGGCTGGCGCGCTGTGTTTTTTGTGGGTGCGCTCCCGGCCTTGCTGGTTTTCTGGATTCAAAAAAGCGTGCCTGAGCCGGCCATTTGGCAGCAACGCGTTCCCACCGCTCGCGGTGGTTTACTTACGCTGCTGTTGCAGAAAGATGTGCTCCGCAACGGCTTGCTGGCCACCGCCATGAACGCGTGCAGCATGTTCGGTTACTGGGGACTGTTCACGTGGATCCCGGCCTACCTTTCGCTTCCTGCTTCGCAAGGCGGCCGCGGCCTCAGCCTGGCTAAAACTACCACGTTCTTCCTTGTGCTTTGTCTCGGAAAGTGGCTGGGTTACGCACTGTTCGGCGTCTTCGCGGACGCCTTTGGACGTCGAAAACCGTACTTCATCTATCTTTTGGTCGCCGCCGCTCTCGTCCCGCTTTACGGGTTGGCGCGAAGCTCCTTCTGGCTTCTCTGCTTGGGACCGCTCGTGGCTTTCTTTGGCACCGGTTATTTTTCGGGATACGCGGCCATCGCCAGTGAACTTTTCCCGGGTGAAATTCGTGCCACCGCCATGGGACTCAGTTACAACTTTGGCCGCGGCCTGTCTGCCGTCGCACCCTTTGCCGTGGGCGCGCTCGCCGCAAAGTTTGGACTTGGTCCGGCGTTTTTTTTACAGGCAGGAGCTTTTCTCGCCGCGGCGCTGTTGGCCCTGCTGCTTCCTGAAACGCGCGGGCGCCAGCTTACTTGATCACGCGTTTGCCACTCGCGCACGCGATCGCGCGCCACCCGCGCGAAGCGTGTACTTCATTGCAAAAAAAGGCGCCTGGGCCAGCGCTCTTTGGAACTCGCCATCATCGGCATAGCGCCGCTTGGCAATGCGCCTTCCTAGAATGCTGATCTCCAGAGGATCCCGCCGGAACGGATACGGCTCCAGCGTCACCGCGTTGTTGCCCTCCGGTTGAATATCCCAATCCACTTCGCTGCCGCGATAATCCACCGGGACCGCGTCAATCGTCGCCCCTTCCAACGGCCCCAGGCAAAAATAAAGCGACAGGCGGTCCAGCGCCTCCAGCCGGTGCGAATTCACTTGCAGCCACTTTTCCTCCGCATATTCTTTCATCGCAGGATCCGCTCGCAAGTCCACCTTCAGCCGCAATTGCTGGAGCTTTAGCCGTTGCAGCAGATCACTCACCATTGTTGCTTCCTGCGCCTTAACGTACTTGGCGGAAAATCCTGGCATCGTCGCCCGCGTGCGATCATAGAGACCCGCGCAATGCATGCTGACCAGCAAGCCCGCGTAACGGTCGGATTTCACCACGCGGTCGATCCCACGCAGGTACAGCTCGATGTGCTCCTCCGTGGGAACGGACATGAAGCTATACGGCGAAAACGTGACCGGGTCCACTTCCGGCGCGAACTCCCACTCGCTCCAGCCATTGTCATGTTCTGTAGCCGCCAGGCAGAAGGAGTCTCGCGGCTCCGGCTTGCTGAAAACTTCATTCCCCCATTCGCGCGCAAAAAATCCCGACAGGACCGCGTGGTCCGTCTGCCGGATTAAGACAAAATGATCGCCCTGATCTTGAATGATCATGCTGCTGTCCTCGTTCGCAGCCGCTAGATACGCGCGCCTCGTGGAAAGGCGCCAGGGCTTGGCAGCGGGGACGCACCAAGCAACCCTCTTTAGAACTGCCCCATTATGCCCCCGCACCTGCCACGAATCCAGCTTCTTTGCCGCCAGCAAGAAAATGGCCGCTCCATGGCCCTCAACGCTCGCGCAGCCCTTCCCAAAATCGCAATAGTCCCGCACCCGCCAAGTCTGTAGAATATTCTCAACCACTGCGGGAGTGGCGGAACTGGCAGACGCGCAAGACTTAGGATCTTGTGGCCGAAAGGCCGTGCAGGTTCGACCCCTGTCTCCCGCACCAACCATTCCGGCATGGAAAGGGCAAGTCGCGTGGCCTTCCGTCACGACTGCGCTTTATGCAACTCCCGAAGGGGTGTTCTCGGCAGATTCGGCTTGATCCCAAACTGTTTCGATCCCCAATCACATAACTCTTCCAGCAGCGGAATCAGCGTCTGACCCGCCCTGCTCAACGAATACGTCACCTTCGGCGGCACCGACTGCTCCGCCTTTCTGCTCACCAGCCATCTTTCTCCAATTCCCGCAACTGGGCCGCCAGCACTTTTTCGCTCACGCCTCGCAGCAAATTGCGCAGTTCCGCAAATCGCCGCGGCCCGAACGATAAGTGCCAAACCGCCTGCACTTTCCATTTTCCGCTCAGCGCATTAATCGTCGCCTGCACCGGACAGTTGTGATGAGCCTTCATCGCGCGCTCCCGGCTTACAAAATTGTGCGTACTTCCCCGCTCAACAGCGACGTTATACCATGCCCTAGTTGCATTCGGCCCGCGTCTAAGTCTTCGTTCCGCAACTTCTCGCGAGCCACGCCAGGCAGGAGAAAGAAAATGATCCTCATCACAGGTGCCAGCGGTACCGTCGGCAAAACCGTCCTACAGGAAGTATCCCGGACGCCATCCAACGTCCGCGCTATGTTTCGTTCCAAGGAAGAGGCCGCCAAAGCGCCACCGGGTTGTCAGCCCGTCCTGGCAGACTTTTCGGACAAGCCAAGTCTCCGCAAAGCTCTCGACGGCGTAACAGCTGTCTATCTTGTATGCTCTCCGATTCCTCAACTCGTCGAACTCGAGAGCAACGTCCTCGACGTCTGCAAGGAAACCGGCGTCCACCACATCGTGCTCAACTCCGCCCTCGGCGCGGGTGACTTTCCCAAATCCTTTCCCAGCTGGCATCGCAAAGTCGAAGACAAATTAAAATCCACCGGAATCAGTTTCACCATCCTCCGCCCCAACGGCTTTTTGCAAAACATCGTCGCTTTTAACGCTCCCAGCATCCGCTCGCAAGGCGCCTTTTACGCTGCTATGGGCGACGCCAAAGTCAGCTATCTCGACGTCGGCGACATCGCCACCGTCGCCGCCAAAGCGCTCCACGCTGGCGCCCACGCCGGCAAGAACTACGAATTGCACGGACCGGAAGCCATCTCCAACCAGGAACTCGCCAAGCGTATTTCCCGCATCGCCGGCCGCACCGTCAACTACGTGGACATTCCCGAATCCGCACAGCGCGAAGCCATGCTCGGCCTCGGCATGCCCGAGTGGCAAGTCACCGCGCTCATCGATCTTCAGCAATATTACAAACAGGGCGGAGGAGCGAAAACGGACGGCCTCCTGAAATCCTTGATCGAGCGCGACCCCGTCACCCTCGATCAATATCTATCCGCCAACGCCCGCGAATTTCGTGACCAGGCCGCTTCCGCCTGAAGCGGCCGAATCTCGTGCTCCCGAGCGCTGTGGTGGCGGGTCTTCAGACCCGTGCTCTTTCTTTGAGTCTTCAGTCCCCGAGAAATTGTTTTTTCAGCCTCGCCACAACTTGCGAATCAAGGAGACCGCGATGAGCACTTCGCCGCAACAATCTGAAATCAAAAATCCAAAAACCGCCATGACCCACTCCGAAATGAAAGACTTCATCCGCAATCATTTCGAAGAATTCGTCAACCGCAAAAATCTCCAAATCGGCGAAATCAATTTCGCCCCCGGCTTCGTGGATCACGGCGCCGACGTCCCGCCCGGCCTCCCTCCCGGCCCGCAGGGAGCCATCCAATACGTCGGCGCCGCCCTCAAAAAAGTTCCCGACCTTCACGTCACCATCGATGACCTCATCGCCGAAGACGATAAAGTCGTCGTCCGCAACCATTGGATCGGCACCGACGCCGCCTCCCACCAGCGCCTGGAATTCTCCGGTATCGTCATTTGGCGTATCGCCAACCGGCAAATCGTCGAGCGCTGGGCCTATCTCGAGCCTCCCCATCCCGCACACTTGTAGCGGCGGGTCTTCAGACCCGTGCCTTTGGTTTGTCCGGCTGGCCCCTCTGTATTGTTGGCAATGCTACTCCTGCATTCCGCACGTGAGTTGAATCGTCACTCGGACGGAGCCGTCGTTATTACAACTCGCGCATCCAGAGATTTTTTCTCTTACGAAAAATAGCTAGCATTTCGAGACACAGTACTGGTACATGGACTTTAATTCCTTTCTTCCTCCGCCCCGTGAAAATTTTACCGGCTTCTTCCACCTCCACGAGCAGCAGGGCCTCAAACGATATCCCCACTCCTTCGCCCTATGCCGTTGAATTCTCAGCCCCCTAGCAGATTCTTTGCCCCTCTGGAAGCGAACTTGCCTTCCTTATCCTGGGGCCAGAAACAATCAGGGATCTGCCCGCCCGGAAAACAAGACAACTCTGCACCGAGAAAAAAATACGGCGCTTTAGGAGGCGCCCCGAATGAACTACATAACATGTGGCACCGTCACGCTCGGGGGCATTCTCGCTCTCGTTCCATCTATGTCTGCAAGAAATCCCAGCGAGGCCCGGACCGAACAGGATCGTCTTCAAAACGCAGGAAAAGTCATGCAGGAAATTCTCAATGTTCCCGATGACATCCCGCAAGACCTGCTCGACAAAGCCCGCTGCGTCATTGTTATGCCTTCCGTTTTGAAAGCCGCGTTTGTCGTCGGCGGCAGTTACGGGCGCGGCACCATGGTCTGCCGCACCGGCAAGAACTTCACTGGTCCTTGGGGCACGCCCGCCATGTACGCACTGGAGGGCGGCAGCGTTGGCTTGCAAATCGGCGGTGAAGCCACCGACTTCGTCTTCCTCGTCATGAACGACCGCGGCGCCAGCAGTCTCTTGCATTCCAAGGTGAAGCTGGGCGCCGACGCTTCCGCCGCGGCCGGCCCCAAGGGACGCGCCGCTTCAGCCGACACCGACGCGTATATGCGCGCCGAAATCCTCAGCTACTCCCGCGCTAGAGGCGCCTTTGCCGGAGTCTCTCTCGAAGGCTCCACTCTGCGCCCCGACGACGACGCCAATCGCAAGCTCTACGGCCCATCCGCCACCGCCGCAAAAATCATTCTGGAATCGGATGTCCCCGCTCCAGATGCGGCGCATGACCTGATCGCCTCTCTGCAAAACTCTTCGCCCCATCTCAACCGTTAGCAAATCTCGTTGGAATCGGGCCGAACCTTTACCCTCAGTAATCGTTCGGACCAAGGGTGCGGCCGTCTTTCACGGCGGCCACACTCATCACCAAGCTACAAACAATCAATCCGTAGTGCCAGTCGGGAGGAAACTTTGTTCTCAGACCACTTGATCATCATCGCAGGCCGCAGCATCACCATCACCAGTCATGACTCGCTTATGATTTTCATTTCTCTCGTAACGAGTCTGCTCTTCTGGACCGCTCTGTACTTCAGCCGAAAACGCATCGTCGTCCTGAAACGCTCGCCCGGAACCGAACAGCTCGCCTTCGAGTTATCCCGCATCGCCGACGCGCTCGAACGCATCGCCAATCGTCCCGCCGACGACGCCATCGCCGCCGCCTCGCGCCGCCAACAACAATCGCAGCCGCCCCCGCCGCGCGACTCGAAAGGCAGCGCTTATTCGATGTTCGGCCGATAACCCCGCGATCCGCCGGTTCTTGTCTCCCGCGTTCGGCGGATGGACCAGTCTCCGCATCGCCGAACGTATTTCCACACGGCGGTCCGCATACCGCCCAAACTCTCCAGGCAGTCACTTGTAACCTTTCACCCGCACTTGCATCTTATCTGGTGTATACGTTTTGAGGATGATTGTTGAAACGAGTGCTTGCGCCCGCTCTTGCCAGGGAGAAGTTCGGACTCCGCACAGCTCAGCAACGTGACCCAAACGTTTTGGAGGAGAAGAAAATGAAGAAGATATGCGCAAGCCTTTTGCCGACTCTAATTGGTGCTCTCGGGCTCGGTTTGGCAGCCCAGGCTCAAACTCAAACTCGTACCGAAACCGTTGTGACTTTGCCGTTCGAGTTTGTCGCGAGCGACAAAACACTTCCTGCGGGAAAGTACACACTTCGCCCCGTTTCGGATGATCCCGCCGATGGACTTATCCTCAACAATTTTGAACATCACGCCAGCGTGATCGTGCATCCCATCGAGACCGAAAAAACCCCCTCCGCAAAATCCAACGTCGGGTTCCAGCGAGTTGGGGATCAACTCTTCCTCGATCGCATCCAGACCTCCGACACCGTTTATAACCTCCCGCTGTCACCCGCGGCCGTCTTACTAGCCGCCACGCCGTCGCCCAAAGGCTCTCCTGTTTCCGGCACTTCCGGAAGCAACTGAACTTCACTGCGGGAACCCCCAGGTGCCGAATTTTTGCACCTGGGGGGTTCTGATTCTGTTATCTCGTCACTCGCGCACCGCTCGCCGCGACCCCAGCGAAGACGGCCCTTTCGCCGGCCTCGCTTTCTAACTGGCTCGCGGCGTCTGCTGTCCGCCGTTCGTGTCTACGAGCCGGCGTAAAGCTGAAACGGCGCCCAATAAAACGGCTTCTTAAACACGGAGTCCGCATCAGCTGAATGCAGCAGCTTGAGCTTGGCATCGCGCAACGCCGTCGCGGGATCCTTGTCTTGAAACAATTCACCGTAAAATGCATCCATCAATTGCGGCGTGGAAGCCTCACTCACTTCCCAAAGCGCGCCGATGACATTGTGAGCGCCGGCTCGCAGGAAAGCCCAGGAGAGCCCCACTAGCCCTTCGCCGGAATACGCGCGCGTGCCGGATCCGTTGCAAGCGGAAATGGTCACCAAGTTAGCGTTGAGGTGATGCTTCACAATGTCCCGCGCATAAAGCTTGTACGAATCCCCTTCCTTACTGAGGATCACCGCGGACTCCAACGGACGCGTCTGGCTCGCCGTCCCATGCGTGACAAAGTGAACGTAAGAAAATCGCTCCGGGTTGCTGCCTAGGTACGCCGTGGGCGTGGCCTGCTTCCCTTCCAGAACTCTCGTCTGAGACGTCGCAAAGTATTTCTCGACCAGCTTCATTTCCTCTCGCACTTGCGGCAGCGGCGGAAACGCCGGGCCAGGCGACTCCGTATCGCCCACGAGAAAGAGGCTCTTCTCCTTCGGCGCAACGCGCGTGGCCGACGAAGCCAACAGAGAAAGCGAGTTCCCGGTCGTCAACGTAACGTCCTCAATCCAGAAATGCGGCTGCGGATCCGGCACAATCAATGTCTCAAAATTTAGCCCATACAAACTCTCGCTTGGCAAAACGATCACCCGCGAGCCCGCAGGAATCAGTTTCTTCGCCGGCTCCACCAGCATCGAATACAACTTTGTTCCTTCGGCGCTGCCCGCGTCCCGCGCATCATGCATCTCGAGAACCGCCTTCTCATAGGACTTAACGGCCGTTTCAATCTCCGAGGATTTCGCCAGCCGGAAATTCGCCGTCTTCGAGGGTCCAATTACCCACAAGTACGAATGATCTTGGCCGATCCAATAAAAGAGCAAGGTAGCACGCAACTTCTGTGCAACCTCCTGGGGATGAAAATTGGGAACCGGCAATTTCAAAGAACTTGCACGAGTCTCCAGCCCGTCCGCGAGTGTGCGCGCCCGGCTTACCTCGGCAACTTCTAATGCCTCGTTCGGCCGCCCCTGCGACATTAGGAAATCAATGTAGTCGCCATAATAGGAGATCGGGCTCGAGAGAAAAGAGAGGCGCAAACCTTCTTCCTTTAGCGAAACGCGTGCCCTTTCGATGGTCTGGAGAGCAGTCCGATATTCCAGGTCTGCATCTCCCTTACGCCGCTCGTGGACGTACGTCTCGGCTAGTCGTGCCTCTGCCTCCCATATTTGCGAAGCCCTTCCGTGCTGGTCACGGATCACCTGAGTTAGAAGTTTCTCCGCTCCGGCGTAGTTTGTTTTGCCTATCTCAATCCGCGCTCCAATCAGATGGGCGTAGAGCTGGAGGTAGGGTTCATTGTGCTCTTGTAAAAAGGCAGAGGCTCGTCGCGCATTCTGCTCGGCCGGACCCAATTCCCCGGCTTCCAGGTCCAGGGCGGCCAGGTTCTCATAGCATTCGGTGATTGCGATATGGTTATCGAAATCCCGCGCAAGAGTGAGCGCCTCCTGGTAATCCGTTCGAGCTGCGGCAAAATCTCCCTTGCTATGGTGAACATTGCCAACGTTGATTTGCCAATCGACCTGAGGCCCCCTCAGTCCGGCTTTTTTTGATGCCGCAATCGCCTGCTCGTAGAGATTCAAGGCATTTTCGAAATCTCCCAGCTCATAGTAGGCCCATCCCATGTTCCCGAATGTCTTTGCGACAGAGACTTGAGCATCCAGCGATTGAGAAAGTTGCAGAGCCTGTCGATTCCAGTCAATGGATTCGTCGTAGTGTTCTATCTTGGTTGCCACCAGACCCAGGCTTCCGAGGGCCGCCGCCTGCAAAAAGCCGTTTTTCTGTTCCCGCGCGATGCCAAGCGAATTCTGATAGGCGACCGCCGCCGCCGCGAAATCCTGGCGGTAGAAGGCCAGCGTCCCTTTTCTCAATTCGAGTTCGCCGAGAAGATCGGGGTGTTGCGCGCGTGCGAGTGACTCAGCTTCGGAGAGATGATGTTGTGCCGAATCAAAATCGAGCAGGAATGCGTTCGCCATTCCCAAGGTCAGGCCTCGCCAAACGGCGAGGTCCGTTGTCGCATAGCTGGATGGAAGCGGGTTTCGAAGTAGGAGTAGCGCTTCGGCGCTTCGGCGTTGCCAAACTAGGATTTCTGCTTTTAGATGAAGAAAGCGCCAGTACCATTCAGAGCCAGGGGAGGAATACTTCTGCAGCGCGGCATCTGTCCCTAGCAAGGCTGCCGCGGTGTCTCCGCGTTTGAGCTTGAGCCACGAGTCTTGGTAAGCCTGCTCAGGAGAATAGGATGCCTCTTTCTTGCAGCCAATGCCGGTCAGCCCAACTCCCAAAAGCAAAAGCCAGACTACGGCCAGGGTTGGCCGTTTCCGACGACCCCTCCGGCATTGTGATTCCCGCCGACAGGAGAACCCAGTTCCAGCCGCAACATTGTGAGCGTACGCTTGCAGTGTCCAATCAGTGTCTCGGCCAAATAGATTCTCCCAAAATGGTGGATGCTGAAAGCATGCCCCTCGCGCCTCACTCCTGGTGCAGACGTCTTCATGTCCTTCACGAGCGAGCAAAGAATCTCCTCGGTTCCATCACCCAACTTTTGTTTTTGCCCCGTCTGAAAGGGATCCTCCGCCATTTTCCGGAATTCTTTGTCCGTGTCCAACTCTTTCTTGACCTTGTCAAACGTGCCTAGGTGTGCAAAGAGGCGCTCATTGAGTTCCACTTCTACCGGATAGCCGCCGATGCGCAGGTTTTCGAATTGGGTTCCTACGAAACTGTAATGAGATTGCGGTTCTTCGAAAACGTGGTAGGAAGCGAGCCGAGCCACCAGGCGGTCTGCCGTCACCACATCGAGGAAGTTGAAGCCTTCGATAGTGCTCGTTACCAGCGTGGTATGAAAAATCTTGTCCCCTTCCCGGTGTTCACTGCCTGAGACATGGGTGTAGCCCGCCTTGAAGGAGACAAAATGATTGAAACGGAAATTATCGACCCGCGCGTTCCCGTGGCCTCCGATAGTCGGGAGGGCGGTTGCGGCTTGCACTTCGATCAGATGCTGGACTGGCCTGGTGAATTGGCCGCTATAGGCATATGCACTCGCATGATAGTGAAAAACTCTTTTAGCTGGGGCTGCCATGGGGACACCTCAAGAGTTAGGGTCAATACTGAGGGAAGATACTTATTCATCTAGGGACGGAATTCAACTGTAAAAGAGAGTCGGGAAACTTCATTCTCCTTGCTCATCTGGCCTTTGGCCCCAGGATCGCCTGCCAAAACTAGGGCGTAGTTCCCGGGCTGGACAACCCCGCCAGCAACAGCTATTTGCACTTCCCTATTCGCGCTGCTTCCGGGAATCCTCACCTGGAGCACGGACTGGCCGGATGCGTCCCGAATCTGGCCGACATAACTGTCAAAGCGCTGCCGAGGCGTAAAGTCAAATTTGAGCGCAAAGCCTTCATTCGCGTGGACTTGGACCTTCCCTTCGTCCCCCGCCTTGGCTTCCTCGCCGCCGAGCGTATCAGCCTTCTTCAGAGAAAACGAAGACGTAAAAGCTTGACCAGCGCTGAGGCTTTCCCCCCGCTTCGCCTGCGGAATCGTGATAGTATTCTGGTACACAACAACAAGCAAAAGGGCCGCAAACACAGGCACTGCAACCACAGGCCGGAGCCACGCCAACCATCCGCCGGCAGCAACTGGCGCCTTCTCTGCCGATTTCTCGCGCTCGGCCCGCAACACTTCGCGGCTAGTGTCCACAAAGGTTGCAACTGCCTTCAGGTCCAGCGCGCATTCGGCGCACTCGAAATAGTGCTCCTCATAGTCCTCGCGCAGGTTCTGCGGAAGTTCCCCTAGTACATACTTTTCAGCGGCCTGAAGCCGCACTGCTTCGTTATGATCCATTTGTGCCATCCGGTAGATAGTGCACCAGCCCACAATATCGTTTCACTGGGGCCGCAATCCCGTCGCCTGCCGCGTCAGCCCGATTTGCCCTTTCTCATACAGGGCCTTGAACTTATCCTTGGCTCGGTGGAGCAGTACCCTTAAATAGTCCCGGTCCACCCCAAACTCCTTGCAAACCACGTCTTTCTCCTTTTCTTCCAGGAAGATAGCCCTGAGCAGATCGCGGTCCCTCCGCGGCATCCCGTCCAGGATCTTGCGAACCTGCTCCGAAGACTGCTTGGTGACGAGCATACCCTCCAAATCGAGTACCTTATCTGGAATCTCCATGTGCGAATCCTCCATAGGCTGACTCTTTGCGGAAGACCGGTAGTGCTCCAGTAATACGTTGTTACAAATCGAGTTAACGAAGGCGCCGAAGCGTTCCGGCTGCCGTACTCCTCCCTCCCGTCGGACTGCTGCGATCACTCGAATGAAGGTCTCCTGTCGTAGGTCCTCCACTTTGTCAGAAGGCAGCATCCTGGCTCTCAGCTTGATCCTCAGAAGTTGTTCAAAATAGGCCACAAAGTGGTGTTCGGTCGGGGGATCCCCCTCCCGCAAACGTTCCACGTAAGCTTTATCGAATGTAAAGAATTCCACTGGGCCTCGAATTCTTGGTTGGGAAGTATATCTTTGCCCTTCCCCAAGGGCAATAAATCGTGCGATTCATTTTGAAACTGCTGAAACGAAATACGGCTGACCTGCACTACCCGTTTGTAGGAACCCCGAAAGATCGGGAGTCCTTATCCATGGGGAATCTTCCCCGGTCCCCATGTGCCCCAGTGGGCGCATTTGAGCCTGCCCTGAACAGGCAAAGATGCGCCTCCCCTCTCCCAAGGGCGGGCCAATTCCATGGAGGTATTGTGGCAAGTCCCGTGCGTCAACCAAGTACTACCAATAATGTTTCCTTTCCATTCCCAAAGGCTCTTTCCGCCAATACGTATTCGCCTGTGTCCGTGGCACCAAGCAATTCGCTGGTCACCGCCATGAGCGTTGAGTTTGTTGCCAAGCCTGAGGAAGCGCATCGCGCTCAATCGGCCATTCCCTCTGCGCTCGCAGGCGCGCTGAAGGAAGTCACTGGTTTTGCCGGATGCCTCGTAATGGTTTCCGATCAGGAAGCCCGGCTCCTCACCGTAGTCACTCTCTGGAGTGGAAACGACCGCCACAAACGCTGCGCCGAAAATGCGCGCTGGGTTCACGCGCTCCTTGCGCCGTACGTCGATCGCCGCCTGCGCGTGCAAACTCTCGTCGCACATTTGCCATTGCTGCCGGTTCTTCCGTCTGAGTCCGCGCGAGAGGACGATGGCTCCGATGAGCAGGATCTCGAAACTGCCTGTGAAACCGTCTGCGTCGCATGACGCATCTAATATTTATGTGGAAAAGCTGAGGAAGAATGCAATCCGCCGTAGACCTTAATCGTTGGGTTGGGGGACAATGGGTTCGATGCATCGAGAACGAAACTGCAGTGTGGCTTCTTGTTCGGGCGCCCCGGTTACTCAGTTGGATCACCAGGATTTTTGCCTGAATCATTTTCTCCTGCGCTGCTACGACAAACTGGAGGGCTTGGATCCTCGAGGCCGCCGGTTCTGCTCGGAAGCTCTCGACGCCCCCGCCATGCGCGCCTTCATCGAGGAGTGCTCACGCAAAGCCCTCGACGTCAGCCTCCATTCCGACGACTTGACCAATCTCCAGCGCGGCCGTTTGCTGGACATTTTGCTCTGGGCCGGCGAGCTCTTCCTCTTGCTGCGCGCCCCGCGCCTCTCTCTCGCCGATTCCATGTCCTCCACCGATTCACCGGTTCTCTCCCGCGCCACCGCTTCCAGTCTCTGAATTCCAACTTTCCCTTTCGCGCTTTTGCATGCCTGTTGCTCTCCTTTTCCCGAGCGCACCCGCCGCCCAGGTTCTTACAATAAACTCTGTTCGTGAGTTATCCCCCTCGGTCTTGTATCATCGCGATGCGTCCGGTCTTGTCGCAAGACACTGGCAAAAAATTTTCGGAGCCCACGGCAGTTTTGTATTGAAGGAAGGTGCCTTGAGACCATGATTCCTGCATTTCGTCTTTCGATTGCGATTCCGGTTCATAACGAGGAGAGCGTCCTTCCGGAACTCCTACAACGGACGCGCGCCGTGCTTGACCAAATTCCTGGCGGTCCGCACGAAATCGTTTTTGTGGACGACGGAAGCGCCGATCGCACGTTCGAACTCCTGGAACAGGCTGTGCGCCAGGACCCCCGCATCCGCGCGATATCTCTTTCGCGAAATTTCGGGCATCAGGCTGCCCTGACCGCCGCCCTTGACCACCTCACTGGAGATGCGGCGGTTGTCATGGACGGAGATTTGCAGGACACCCCGGAAGCCATTCCGCAATTTGTCGAGCGCCATCGTCAGGGCTTCGACGTCGTCTATGCTCAGCGTATCCGCCGCAAGGAGCCCTGGCCCCTCCGTCTGTGCTATTTTGTTTTTTACAGAATGATGGCAAGACTCTCTGACGTGCGCCTGCCCCTGGATTCCGGAGACTTTGGCTTAATGTCCCGCCGCGTCATCGATGAGCTCCGGCGAATGCCAGAGCATCACCGCTATTTGCGCGGCATGCGAAGTTGGGTAGGCTTCCGGCAGACAGGGATTCCCGTTGAACGCGAAGAACGCCACTCGGGAAAGAGCAAGTACAGTTTGTTCCGTCTGCTGAAGCTTGCAGCCGACGGAATCTTCGCTTTTTCAATTGTTCCGATCCGTGCCGCCGCACTGCTGGGCGCTGCCGCCATCGGTGTCTCCCTGCTGTACGTCCTCTATGCGCTCTACTACCGGTTTTTCTTGCAGCAATCGCCCCAAGGTTTCACGGCGTTGATGGCGGCTGTTACATTTCTTTCGGGCGTGCTTCTCTTTTTCCTGGGAGTCATTGGTGAATATGTCGGCCGCATTTATGAAGAGACCAAGGCTCGCCCAATCTACGTCGTTGAACGCGTCGCCGGCAATCTCAAAGCCAGTGGAACCGAAAAATCAGCCGAGGCAGGAAGGTCCGGCTGATTCTTGGGTGGCGAGCATCTCCCCTGACCTGGCGATGCGTCAGGACGCTGCAAGGTAAATTCCTCTCTGGAGCACTCTTGGAACTGGAATATGCCCGTCAGTACCGCGACCTCTACATGCGACATTGGTGGTGGCGTTCGCGCGAGGAAGCAATTCTCGAATTGCTCCATCGGCATTTTCCAGCGAACGCTGCACTTCAGATTCTGGATGTCGGCTGCGGTGACGGCCTCTTCTTCGATCGTCTCGCGGAATTCGGCCAGGTGGAGGGAGTAGAACCGGATGCGGGACTTGTTACTCCACAAGGTCCTCACTCCGCACGAATTCGAATCGCTCCCTTTGACCAAAACTTCCGCCCATCAAAAAGCTACTCGCTCGTCCTAATGTTGGACGTACTCGAACATATTGAAGACCCCGTAGACGCTTTGCGGCACGCCTACTCGCTGGTTGAACCCGGCGGCGCGCTGCTCGTCACAGTTCCCGCCTTTCAATCGCTCTGGACGCATCACGATGCAATTAATCGTCACCATACGCGCTACCGTCGAAAAACTCTCGATCCATTACTGCGCCAGGCTGGCTTCTCAATCCTTGAGGAACGGTACTGGTTTCAATGGATCTGGCCGGTGAAGCTGGCACTCCGCCTTTCCGAGAAACTCCTTCATCGGCCCTCTGCGATCGAAAGTGTGCCTGCCGCATGGATCAACCAGCTCTTATACCGCATTTCACGCATCGAACATCGCACGCTTGGAGCCGTGGGCGTGCCCTTCGGTACAACTCTCATGTCTTTCTGTAGGAAGCAGGGTGCGCAGCAATCAAACTGAACGGATGCAGCCATGTACGCAGAGCTTGATTCGAAACACTCCGTTCGAGACATGAAATATTGGCCAGAAATCGCGCTAGTATAGTTTCCGTGCGCTTTGAAAATTGTTCCTAAAATGCCGCTTCCGACTTCCACAATAATCGGCACAGAAGGGTCCCAGGATGGCGAGTATTCCCTGCCAGGGTCGCCGGATCTCCGTCAAATAGCCCACAATTCGCTTGGAAATTGGCTGAGTTTTCGTCCGACCTTGCGCCCGCTCTACTGGAAGGTATGGTGCGAGATTATTCTCTGCCTCCTCTTGATGATAGGCGGATTTACTGCCCATCTCTTCTTGACGGCGCGATTTGGCAATGCGCTTGGTCTGGAAATTGGCGTTGTGTTTGCCGTTTGGATCGGCTTTTGGCTGAACGCACTCCTCACCTTTGGCCATGAAGCGGCTCACTACAATTTGTCTCCCAGCCGCGCGCGCAACGATTTGCTTGCCGACTGGACCATCTGGCTATTTTTTCCGCAAACGACAAAAGCCTACCGCAAAAGCCATTGGCAGCATCATTTGCATCTGGGCGATCCAGAGGACACCGAGGTCTCGTATCACCATTGTCTTTCGCCATGGTTCCTCACCCAGGCGCTCACCGGCATTTACCTTGTCAGCTTGGTGATTCGATACGTATTTGGTCAGAAGGGAAAGGCGGCGCCTTCACCACCCCTTCAGCGAAATCCTCGCCTAGGTCTCAAGCTTGCCGCGCTCGTTGCCCCGCTTCGTGCTCTTACCACGCACGCGATCTTCGTCGCTGCCGCTCTCTATCTTCACTGCTATGCCACAGCTGTAACCTGGCTGGCCGCCGCCGCCCTCGTGTTCCCTTTCTTGGCGACCGTTCGGCAAGTCCTCGAGCATCGCTCCGCCGATGCAGCGTGCGCGACCGACTTCCACGTCGTAAACCACGGCCCTATAAACCGCCTATTTGCGAAAAACTTCTTCTCTCGTTTCTACGGCGCCGCGGGTTTCAATCGCCACCTGCTCCATCATTGGGACCCGACTGTTTCCTATACGCGATTCGATGAAATGGAATCCTTTTTCAGCGAAACTTCGATGGGCTCCCGGCTCACGAACGCGCGCTCCACCTATCTTTCCAGCTTGATTCTGCTAACGAGAAAAGCGCTCCGTGACCACTCCTGAGCCGCGCCGTCAGTGTCCGGTATGTTCGAGTGCCCAGGTTCGCCTCTTTGCTCGCGCGCGCGACGTCGAGTATTATACCAGTGACGAATCCTATTCCTACCTGGAATGCATGTCCTGCAATTCTGTCTTTCTGGATTCTCCGCCCACCGATCAACTTGCCAAAATTTATCCCGTAAACTATTACTCGTACGATTCGAATCTGCAGAAAACTTCTTTCACCGCACGAGTAAAAGAATTTCTGGACGCCCGCCTCTTCCAAAGCCTACTACGGCGGATCCCCGGCGAAAACCTCAACGTCCTCGACGTCGGCGGAGGGGCCGGTTGGCTTCTTTCCACCATCCGAAAGGTTTCTCCCCGAGTGAAAGCAACTCACGAAATTGATATCAATGAGCGCGCCCGGCCTGCCGCCGAGGCCGCTGGTCATTTTTTCCACTGCACCCGCGTTGAAGATTTTTCTTCTTCCGAGTCTTTTGATCTCATCCTGCTATTAAACCTCATTGAGCACGTCGCCGATCCCGCAGCTGTCCTCAGCGCCATGCACAAGCTCTTGGCCCCGGGCGGTCTCATCCTCATCAAGACCCCGAATATTGACACCCTGGACTGCCACCTCTTCCGCCATCACAACTGGGGCGGATTTCATTGTCCCCGTCATTTCGTCCTCTTTAACCGCCAGTCCCTCATGGATCTTGCCCAACGCTCCGGATTGCAAACCACCCGAGCAACCTACACGCAAGGCGCGCCGCAATGGACCTGCAGTATCCTGGGTTGGCTCGGCCTGAAGGGTTGGATTCGCATCTCCGCCGACCATCCTTTATACATGCATCCTCTCTATGTACCATTCTGCGCGGTGACCGCCGCTTTTGATTTCATCCGGTCACCATTTATGCCCACCGCTCAAATGTTTGTCGTCTTTCGGCGAGCCGAAAAATGAACACCACCGCTTGGCGCGCGAGGTGCCGTTGAATCATAAATCCCCAGACGACCAGTCCCTTGAACGAGCCCTGCGCTCGAGCGGCAGCGATACTCTCCGTCAGCCCCAGAATGAAATCTATTTCCGAGTCGTCCTCATCGGGCTCTTGCTGAATATTGTTTCCGCAATCCTGTTCATTAGCCTTGTCAATCGTCCCGTGTACGACGACGTTTACAACATGCTGGACGTCCGCACCTATGCCGCGGATGGACTTTCCGCCAAGGCTCTCCTCTCTCAAAGAAATGCACCCGGACCTGCCAGCTTCCTCTGGATGGCGGTGGGCGCTCGTCTCCTGCCCGGAAATGAACTGCGCGGCGCTCGCGTTGCTGTGCTCGGAAGTTGGATCCTGCTAGTCGTGGGAATGTTGCTCGGCGCGCGCTACAGCAAATTTCCGGCTGCATGGTATGCCTCATTGTTGGCGCTTGTCGTTTTTCCCCACTCCGTGGAATCCACCGCGACGGCGCTTACCGAGGGACCGTCTCTGCTCTTTGCTCTGCTTGGAGTTCTGGCCTGGATCGAATCTGCTTCCTCCTCAAAACCTACACGGAATACGTACGTGCTCGCTATGCTCGGCGGCCTCTCGATGGGAATCGCTGTCACCTGCCGACAGTACTTCCTGGCGCTGCTTCCTGCCGCAGCAATCTTTGCGATTTATCAATGGCGGAGAACTGGGACTAGAGAAGATTTTCGATGGGCCGGTAGCATTTTAGTTTCATTCTTGCTCGCTGCCGTGCCGGTTTTGCTCTTACTTTTCGTTTGGAAAAATATCTCCAGCCCGGCGGTGGCCTCGGGGTCGTCCTATGACAATGCGTGGAAAGCCTCGGTTGGGCTGAACTTGTCTCGGCCGTTGATCGTGGCCTTGTATACCGCGCTTTATCTCGTACCCCTTACTTTTCCCGTTATGTTGCGGCTGAAGAATTCCCGGCGCCTCATAGCTCTTCCCATCGCCATTTTGGGGGGAGTCAGCATCGCCTATTTCAGCCCTCTATTTCTTCAGCCCGGGCCTCTGAACTCCTTCATTCAATTCTCGTCACGCGTGCTTCACGGTGCAACAGTGCTCCTCGCCCTGGCCGCCGCCATCGCACTCTACAACGCCGCGGCCGTGGTTTTCCTGCTCTGGGACCAGCGACAAGCCCTCTTGTCCTGCCCTCCTGTCATCTTCTCTTTGTTTGTGGTTCTGTTTTTTATTGCCGAACAAATCGGCGTGGGTGGAAATCTTCCCTTCTACGACCGCTACGTCCTTCAGTTGGCGCCCTTCCTCGGCATCATTGCTTTCTTCGCTCTGCCGCGGCTCACTCCAGCGCGTCTTCTCGCACTCGCCGCTCTATCTGTTCTAAGTCACATCATGCTTTGGCGTTTCGCCTTCGCCAGCTGAGCGCCACCACACTCCGTTTGAACTGAAAACCTCGTCGCCTAAAGCCTCGGCAACACAATCCCGCTCTGCGATTGATACTTCCCCTTCTTATCCTTGTAACTCACTTCGCATTCCTCATCCGACTCGAAAAAGATCACCTGGCAAAGCCCTTCATTCGCATAAATCTTCGCCGGCAGCGGCGTCGTGTTGCTGATCTCCAGCGTCACGAACCCTTCCCACTCGGGTTCGAACGGCGTCACATTCACGATGATTCCGCACCGGGCATACGTGGACTTCCCCACGCAAATCGTCAGCACGTTCCGCGGAATCCGGAAATATTCCACCGACCTCGCCAGCGCAAACGAATTCGGCGGAATCAGGCACACCTCGCTCTTGATATCAACGAGCGACCGCGCGTCGAAATGCTTCGGATCCACGATCGTCGAATTCACATTCGTAAAAATCCGGAACTCGTCCGCCACCCGGATGTCGTACCCATACGACGACACTCCGTAACTGATTACTCCCTCGCGCACCTGCCGGTCCGTGAACGGCTCGATCATCTTGTGCTCCAGCGACATGCGCCGGATCCAGCGGTCTGGCTTTACGGCCATCCATTCCTCCCCTGTCTCTCTTCTTTTTTCTTTTCTGTTTTGCGATGCGAACGCAATGAACTCTTCGGCGCGCGCGCTCAAAAGAGGTTCAGTGTAGATTACCCCTCATGTCTTGACAACCCGCTCCACACCCTCTAGCATCTGCCTCGGAACCGCTGGAGGTTTGCGTGATCAAGCTGGACATCGTGAACGCTGTCGTCGCTCAAACGAGCATCAGCCGCACCAAGGCCGAACAAGCCGTCGAGACCGTCTTCGAATCCCTGAAGCAGGCTCTCGGCCGCGGACAGCGCATCGAGCTCCGCCGCTTCGGCGTCTTCAGCGTCAAGCCGCGCAAGACCGGCATCGGCCGCAACCCGCGCACCGGCGAAGAAGTCAACATCCCTCCCGGCAAAGCCGTCCGCTTCAAGCCCGGCAAAGAACTCCAGGGCATGGAAAGCACCAAGTAGTCAAGCTGGTTTTATTTCCGTACACCCCAGAGAGTTGAATTGCGTTTCACCCTGAATCGCCCTGCGCTGGCGCCAACCTTCCCATCTATGTTGTACTGATGTGAGCCCATCACCTCCATGGCTTCGAACATTTCGTGACCACTCCACTCCCAGAAAACCCGCCGCCCTCCATTCCGCTCAACTTCGCTTGGCGTGTCATTCCTCCCGGCGAATTCCAATACGCCCACGTTCCCCATCGCCCTTCCCCAAAGACGCTGCTCCTCGCAGGAGTTCTATTCTTACTCACGCTCTGCACCTGCCTCGTCGCCGGCACGCAATTCGCCGTCGCCTACGCGCAAAATGAGGCCGTCTCCTTCGACGAATTTGTCCGCGCCTTCAAACTCTTCTACCAACATCCCGCGGGCCTGGCCGCTGGCCTCCCCTTCGCCCTCACCTTGCTCACCATTCTTCTGGCCCACGAACTCGGCCATTTCTTCGCCTGCCGCCACCATCACATTCGCTCCAGCTATCCTTTTTTCATTCCCTTCCCATCGCTCATCGGCACATTTGGCGCGTTCATCCTCATTCGTTCCCCAATCCGCACCACCCGCGCGCTCTTTGACGTCGGCGCTTCCGGCCCGCTGGTGGGATTTGTTCTCGCCGTTCCCGCCCTCGCCTACGGCGTTCTCCACGCAAAAATTGTTCCCGGCCTCACCGACATGCAGAGTGTCGACCTTGCCTTTGGCACTCCCCTCCTGCTGCGCCTAATCGCCACCGTGCTCCATCCCGGCATTTCTCCCAGCACTCTCCTCTTGCATCCAGTCGGCCGCGCCGCCTGGGTTGGCCTTTTTGCCACTTCCCTCAATCTTTTGCCCGCCGCCCAGCTTGATGGTGGCCACATACTGCGCTCGGTCAGCCCTCGCCTGCACCGCTACTCCTCTATCCTTCTCCCCGTCGCTCTCATCGCCCTCGGAATGCTCCATTTCTGGGAAGGCTGGTACATCTGGGGCGCTCTGCTCCTCGGAATGCGTTTCCTTCGCGTGGCGCCAATCTATGACCCGGCGCCCCTCAACCCGCCCCGCTGCTGGGGTGCGTTTTTTGCCCTTTTAGTTTTTCTCCTCTGCTTCATGCCGGCGCCGCTTTTCTTCCCTCCCGCTCCACACTGATCGCACAAACTCCCGCTTTGCTGCCTCCCGGCCGCTCGAGTGCAAATGCGTGACAGTCTCATTGCTCTGAAAGTCTAGTAGATGTTCTTACGGTCGGCTCTTCGTCGGACTTGTATGGGGGATAGGATAGCACCGTGGGGCACGGCGCAGGTTCAGTCCGGACCTTTGGTCTCAACGAACAGTTTCGATGCCGCCTCGCGCGCCTGGTGCACCTTCTCGCTCGCTGCACTCGTCGGTTCAAGCTGCAGATAAGCGTCCAGGTATTGAACTTGCATTTGATAGTCGCGTCGTCGTCCATAGACGTCCGCTAACACGAGATACGCTTGTGCGAAGCCAGGCCTTAGGACCAGCGCCTGCCGCGCGCTTTTCTCTGCCTCGTCGAGGCGGTTGAGCCCCAGCAGCGTCATACCCAGGATGGAGTAGCCATCCGGTGAATTCTCATCTACTTCCAATCCCCGGCGGAGGACCGCTTCCGCTTCCTTGCCTTTACCCTCTAAGTAAAGGACATACCCAAACCCAAACTCCGCCCAGGCATACTTCCCGCCGCTCAAATCAATCGCCGTCTGAAAGGCTTGCCTGGCTTCTTCCAGCCGGCCCAGTCTCGTCTCCACCGCCCCCATGTGGTAGTAAGCCTCGTAGTACTTGGGAAATGCTTGCGTAGCCTTCGCAAAGTGGCTCAGGCTCCCAGCCTGATCGTTCTTCCCCATGCACTCCAATCCCTTCCGGTATTCATTCCGCGCTTTATCCGGAATCTTCAATTCGTCAACCGAAACCGTGTACTTGCCTCGGAAGGGTTGAGAGATCTTGGTCGCCATCAAATGGAGTACCAGCTTGACGGGCGAGCCTTCAAACTGCGCTTTCGTCTGTAACGATTCGTACCCTGGTTGCTCCACAACCACCTCGTACGTGCCCGGAGGCAGCCCGTGCAGCTCGAATCGCCCATCATAGTCGGTCAATATGCTGCGAAACACTCCCAGGTTGTGCGATTTCACGCTGACCGCCGCCTGTTCCACCGGCCGATTGTCCAACTGCGAAAGCACCGTTCCGGAAATCATTCCCTCCGTCTGGCCAACGTTGGAGACTTGCGCCTCTGCTGCAGGGGTGCACACTGCCAGCCCCCAGAGGATCGGGGCAAGATTCAGGGAAATGTTTAGCAAGAGGATCGGGAGGAAACTCGCCTGCAGACGCGACTTCTCGACATTTGGTAACTCGCACAGCATCTCGACCTGCCGCACACCCTGGAGGCCTTCCCTCTGGGGGCTGGGCGGTTGGGAGAGTTAATCCGTCGGGCCGCCTTCAACCACTTCCACAGTCGTTTTCGATCTGGGGTTGTGGTTTCGCCAGCGCCGCCGGTGCACCTTAACTCTTCGATGCCAACCGCTGCGTGCCCTTCAATCTTCTGCCGGGGAAAACCTCTTGTCTGTCTTTTATTGGACAGTGCACAGTTCGTGCCAAAGTTTCTGTTTCCTCATTCGCTTCGCATTTCCACCCTCGCGCACTGGTGTTTGCGCACTTCGCACTCCGCCATCTTCTTTCCTTTCAATGCGCGCTTCTTGAACATTTTCCTCAAACGTAGTTTTCTGTAGCCAATCGAGTACTGGCAATCCAAACGAAAATTATCCGCTGAGCTTTCGGATACTGTCTCATCCAGCGACACTTGTGCCGTCCCGGCTCACTTTGAGATTTTTTTGTGGTTACTCGGACTATCGAGCAGCCCCGGAGCGCATGTCCTGCGCGAAGTTTTGTAGCGCTGCCAGGTCCTCGAGTGGGCCGGAACCCAATGCGCTGCGCCTTTTCAGCGCTTCACCAGCCGCCTGCTCTGGGCTCCAGGACCTCAAAAACACACCCTCCCGCAAATATCTCAATTGCTGAAGGGTGACATCGGAAGCGCCTCCATACTTATCCACCTGCCGGAGGAAGAACTCAAAGAGGGGTTTGGGAAGTTCAAACGAGTCCGGAACATCTCGACGGGTATATTCATAGATTGTCTTCTGGTGCCACGGATCGAACTTCCTCGTGTCAAAGCGGTCGTTTTGGTCGAGAAAGATCTGCGACGTGGGCACAACCACGCGGACAACCGGACCCGTCGCCGGATGCACCACCCAAACCGCAACCGTGTGATTTGGCGTTGGCCACAGAAGTCCGACGCTCTTGATCCCCGCGCGCTCCACAAGAAATGCATAGAGTGCGGACAGCTCATCGCACTCTGCTGTTGCCGTTGATTCCAAAGGGGTTGGCTTCCTGACCTTCTGCCATTGCTTCCAAATCCGGTCGGAGTTGGGCGGTTGATCCGTGATCGCCCAATGTAGGTTCCAAAACCCTGCATCCCTTGTGGCCTCAAACAACAAACGCACCAGGACATAGTCCGAATACCGCACGCTCTCGGGCGGCAGTTTATGCGCCGCTAGGAACATCTGATAACCAGTCCGCATCCCGGAACTGCTCTCAAGACGACTCGCCCTACCCCGAAGGAGCTTTACAAGCTGCGCCACAGTGTCCTCGGGCGTTGAAGAAACCGGCGGACCAGGCTTTGGCTCTTGCGAGTACGCACTCGAGCTCGCCGCCATCAGCACGGCGGACGCCAATAGCTTCACCAGCAGCGTTCTTGGAAGTGTCCGTTTCATTTGATGGATAGTATGCCTCCTCGATTGTAGTGGTAGCCTTTCCCCTCCACCACCCGTCACCCGTTGGCATGTGCCGCAGTCTTACTCGCCAGTCTTTGGCTACCCTAACTCCTTCTCATACAGCAGCATAGTCCACATCACACTTCGCTCTTGACATCTATTAATGGTATGTTACACTCACCTTTAGTACATCCCTGGCTCCGCAAGAACTCCCAAATTCTTGAAATCCGAATCGCTAGTCTAATCCTGGTTTTGCGCCTAACTCTTTTTTCTGGACGGACTTGCGTCCTCTTTTGCAGTGATGCGTTTTTGTGCATTTTTCGCCCCTTTAGAATCAATCTCTTGCGCACTCTTTTGCACCACAGAAAATCATATGTCCTTTTGTTTGAATCAATTCCGCACTCTTTCTCAAAAACAGGGGGTGTAGGGGGCGTCAGATCTGGCAGAACTTCAAGTTTAACTTTAACTGACGAAGGGAAGCCCTTGATTACAACAAGCTTAGCGGATCCATATCCACCAAAACCGCTGTCTGCGGAATCTCCTTGGCCTCGCCATAGGCCATCGCACCGCTCAGCACCTTCGTCAGCACCGACCGCTTCGGCGACTTCAGCAAAAACTGAAACCGGTGCTCCTTCTTCAACCGCGCCAGCGGTGCCGTCGCCGGTCCCAGAATGCGCACGCCCTTGTCGTCGTGCGGCGCAAAGTACTCGGAAAGCTGCCTCGACCAGCGGATCGCCTTCTCCGGACTCGTGTCCCGCACAATCACATTCGCCAGTGACGTAAACGGCGGGTACGCCATCATTCGCCGGAAATGCAGTTCGCGCTCGAAAAAGGCCGCATAGTCCTGCTTGACCGCATCCTGAATCGCGTAATGCTCCGGATAAAACGTCTGGATCAGTACGCGTCCCGCGAGTTCGCCGCGCCCCGCGCGCCCCGCGACTTGCGTCAACAACTGAAATGTCCGCTCCGCCGCGCGAAAATCCGGCAGGCTCAGCGACGAATCCGCCGAAATCACGCCGACCAGTGTCACGCGCTGAAAGTCGTGCCCCTTCGCCAGCATCTGCGTGCCCACAAGGATGTCCAGCGCGCCGCCCGCGAACGCACCGAGCGTTTCCTGATACTGCCGCTTCGTCCGCGCCGTGTCCCGGTCCAGCCGCGCGATACGCGCGCCCGGAAATTCTTTTCGCAATCGCTCCTCGAGATGTTCCGAGCCTTCGCCGAAGAAATAAACATACTGTGACTGGCACTTCGGGCATTGCTTCGGAATCGGCTGGATCGATCCGCAGTAGTGGCACTCCAGGCGGTTGCGCTGCTTGTGATGCGTCATCGAGATGCTGCAGTTCACGCATTGCACCGAAGCGCCGCAGCTCCGGCAAAGCACCGACCACGAATACCCGCGCCGGTTAATCAGCACCAGCGCCTGCGTTCCATTTGCCAGGCATTCTTGAATTCCCGCATGCAGCTTCGCGGAAATCGGGCTCGCTTTGTGTGTTTGCTGAAACTCTTCGCGCAAATCCACGATCTCCACGCTCGCCAGCGATCGCTCCGCCACGCGCGAAGCCAGCGTCAGCAGCTCGTATTTTCCGTTGCGGGCATGATGATACGTTTCCATGGACGGCGTGGCCGAACCCAGCAGCGCCGCCGCGCCCTCCATCTTCGCGCGCACAATCGCCACGTCACGCCCGTGATAGCGCGGCGTCTCTTCCTGTTTGTAGCTGTTCTCTTGTTCTTCATCGACGATGATCAATCCAACTTTTTCCAGCGGCGCGAAAATTGCCGACCGCGTCCCCACCACCACGCGCGCCTCGCCATTCCGCACGCGCCACCACTCGCGCGCCCGCTCCACGTCGCTCAGCGCCGAGTGCAACACCGCTACGCCCTCGAACCGCGCGCCAAACCACGCGCGGCACTGCCGCCCGATCCACAGTGTCAGCGCAATCTCCGGCACCAAAATAATTGCCGTCTTCCCGCGCGCCAAAGTTTCCTGCACCGCGCGCAAATACACTTCCGTCTTCCCGCTGCCCGTCACGCCGTGCAGCAGTTGCACGCCGAATTCGCCCAACTCGAACCGCGCGCGGATCGCTTTGAGCACGCTCTCCTGCTCCGCATTCAACTCATGCGCCGCCGGCGTATACCCCGCATCAAACGGATCCTCCGCAGGATCGAGCGGCTCCTTCCAACTTTCAAGCAACCCGTCGCGCAGCATCCGTTCAATGAAACCTCGCGTGACCTGCGCCAGCTTCAGCAATTGCGGCAACGGCAGCGGTCCTCGCTCCGTCTGCAGCAATTCTCTGATTCTTTCTTCTCTGCGATTCCTTTGCGCCCTCTGTGTCTCTGCGTTGTCTTTCTCCTCGCTTTTTTGTACCGCCGCATCCGCAGCCGCTACTGCGCCGCCCTTCCACGCAATCACACGCAGCGTTTTTCTTTTTCTCCCCTGTACCATCTCCCGAATTTCAATCAGCCCGCGCCATTGCAATCTCTGCAAAGCCGATGCATCCACTCCCAGCTTTGCCGTCGGACCGAGCAGCAACGTCCCTTTCTTCTCTTTCAACTTCGCAAGAAACGCTGCTTCTCCGCTCGTAAGTCCATGCGACAACTCACCGCCGCTCAAACTTTCCGCCGCCCCGCAGCCCGCGTCCGTCAAAACAATTTGCCGCTGCGACTTCAGCTCCGTCACCGGCGGCAGCATCGCGCGAAACACCTCCCCGACCGGCGCCAAGTAGTACCCCGCGATCCAATGCGCCAGCTCGATCAACTTCGGCGTCAGCGCCGGAACAAGATCCAGCACGCGCGTAATTTCTCGCACGTTCGTCCCGGCCGGCGCGCTCTCCACGAACTCGACAACGACGCCAACCATCGCTTTCTTCCGAAACGGCACAAGCACGCGGCTCCCCTGCTGCATCGTTTCGCGCAAAGCCTCCGGCACCGCGTACGTAAACGTCGTACGCAGCGGCACGCTCAGCGCCACATTGCAAAAAGCGGAGTTCATGTTGACATGTAGTGTATCAGCAGGTGGAAACGGCACCGAAAATCGCGAGAGCAACTCGTCCCGCAAAAACGCAAATTTATCGGCTAATCAAATAAATCCCGGAAAAAATCGTCACGATGCCAACCCACTGCAAGCGCGAAATATGTTCGCGTAGAAAAATCGCCGCGAGCCCCACAGTCACAGCTCCATAGAGCGAACCGAGCACGCTGATGACCGCCACCTGTTCCATCCGCATCCCGTGATTGCTGAACACGAACGCGGCGGTATCAAACAGCCCCATGCCCAGCGCCATCCAGCGCACTTCGCCGCGCGGCAATTGAAGCGGCTGCCTCGCGATAAGTACTGCCCCTAATCCCACCACGCTGCTCGTCAGCCGGATCAGCCATACCGCTTGCGTCGCGCCAACGCGGGGAATCACGCGAACGCCGAGCAGCCAAAACAGCACCGCAAAACCAAACGCGGCAGCAATCGCCCAGCCGAGTCCTCGGCTATTCTTCAGTGCTCCCGCCGCACCACTTTCCTCGGGTACTTTTTCACAGCTCGCAACAATCACGACGCCCAGCAACGTAAGAACAATTCCCGCCATGCGCACCGACGTCAACCGCTCCCCGCCGATCCAGGAAATCAGCAGCGTCAGCGCCGGATAACTCGCCGAAACCGGACCAACCACCGCAATCTTGCCGATCTCAAACGAGCGGTAAAACACCAGCGTCGCAGACGCATTGATGCATCCCGCGAGCACTCCCCACGCCCACGGCTGCCACCCCGATCCGTCCGCGAGGTGTCCCCAGCCGCCAAGCCGCGGCAGGAAAATCGTGAGCAGGGTGAATCCGGTCACCTGCATGTACAGCATCGTCCGCAGCGTGCCCACGCGGTGCGTCGCAAAACGCGCAATAAAATCCGACCCGCCCCACGCGAGCGCCGTCAGCAACCCCAGCAAAATTCCCATTCGTCTATTCTGCCATCACAGCGCGCCAACGCAAATCAATGTCGTGCTGAACTGGTTTGAAGA
>Ga0207110_10029_pt1 | contig 32038 bp, 26 predicted proteins | sample Alteio_BWMinHeat_74_FD_153582 | JGI IMG/M metagenome (GOLD analysis project Ga0207110, IMG submission 153582) | Enriched cells from forest soil in Barre Woods Harvard Forest LTER site, Petersham, Massachusetts, United States -... | ecosystem: Environmental > Terrestrial > Soil > Temperate forest >...
GTCGAGCGGCTTTACTTCGATGTGAGTACGGGCTTGCTGATTCGCAAAGCGACTGTTTTGCCGACTCAAGCGGGCAATAGTCCCTTCCAGGTGGATTATGACGACTATCGCAATACGGGCAGCGGCGTAAAGTTTCCCTACCTGATCACGATGTCTCCGGCTAACCCGCGGACGGTATTGTACGGGACGGCCACGATTAACGTCACCAAGGTCGAAGACAACGCGCCGCTCGAAACCTCGAAATTCGCCAAACCCGAATCGAAGGTGGCGTCAGCGCAATAGAGCCATCTATTAACAGCATCAGCGGTCATCAAAACGGCCGGCTGCGGGAATTCGCTGCCGGTCGTTTTTGTTTGTTAGGCGGTTTCTGCGCTTGTCCGAATACGGCTGGGCTATTTCACGCCGGAAGCGGGATTGGAAAATTGCTTGTTATATTCCGCGGTCTCTGAGGGTGAGCACTCCATCTCGCGAATATCGAAACTCGGCGGTTGCAGCCTCAACGATAGCTTGTCGAGCGCTACCCACGGCTTCGTATAGAATTTCGGATCGTCAATCGTAATGGTCATTTCCAGATGGTCGCGGTCCACGCGGTGATAGCGTTCTTCCACGCGCAGAGCGTCACTGTGCGGGCGGCCCGCGTTATCGAGCCAGGTTCTGTCGTCATATCCGGTTGATTCGGAGACGAAAGTGTAGTCATCCACCCACTTGCCTACCGAATATCCCCACCATCTGGGTTCGGTTGTGTCGAGGTTCTTGGGGAGTTCGCGGCCGTCGGTCCAGATCACCCGCCACTTCTTGTTGAATTCATACAAGATCACCACATTACTCGGACTCTGCATGATCCGGCTGGTCCTGAAGTTATGCAGAACGACGCGCGGGAACCCCTGGGGATCACAGATATCCATGGGATCATTTATGAAGGCGCTGGGAACAGCCGTGACGCCAAACCCGGGCTTATGGGATTTGAATGCCGCCTCTCCCGCAGGTGTGAAAGGCAAAGCATGTTCGGGCTTCCCATCGGATGGCATGGCCTTGGCGCCGGTCGCCTGGATGGAGTCCCCTGGTCCTTTGGCGGGCTCCCACACGCCGGAGATATCTCGCCTGGGTGCCGGAGCGGGCTGCTGATTTTTTACGTCAGCGTCATAGACCGCTCCGGGCTGCCGAACCTCTTGTTGTTGCGCGTGCACGAGAATTCCGAACGTTAGTACGATCAGTGCAATCGTCGAAGTCACAAAGCGTTTTGGCATTGCGAACTCCTTTCCGTACTCGATTCCAGTTTTCGATAGGAGTCGTCGCGCGTTAGAGAAGAATTCTGTCAATCAGATTCAGACCTGCGTGAGAGATGCCTGCCGGACTTCTTCTGTTCTATCTACGGTTTCGGAGATGCTTCGCCGGGCGCTGCTCCTCCGGTGCCCAGAATTTGGCCATTGGGGAGCACAACCTGCAGCACGCGCCCGATCGGGCTGCCGTTCTTCACTGGCTCTACGGTGACCGTCACCTGATCCCCAGGCTTGAGGGAGAGCTTGCTCCAGCCTCGATTGATCATGTCCGGTGGATTGCTGGTCTCGGCGACCCAATGCACGACGTTGCCGCCGGAATCTGTGACGTCAAACTTCAGAAAGCAATGGGGATTGGCCCAGAACCATTCTGAGACGGTTCCCTTCATGGTGACTTTCTTTCCGCTATCGAAGTTCGAGTTGCCATGGTGTGCAAAAAGCGGAAGGGAAACGGCCAGAAGGCCGGCAGTTATGGCGAAAACCGGCAAAAGCCTGCCTCTCATCAAAAACCTCCGCGCCAAAAACACTCCAGTGCGACCTGGCGTCAAATTCTTCGTATCACGTTCGAGCGCTCCACGCAACGACATCAGCTTTTCAGTATGAAACCTACTTCCAGGAGTCCATCGCTTTTCTCATGAGCGACCCGGAGGGCTGTTCTACCAATTCCAATCTGATCCCGTTGGGATCGGTGACATTGGAAAGGCGGGAGCCTGTAGCACCGCCTGAACGAGCGTCAGCCAGCGTCGCGCCGGCCTGCCGAAGCTGCGTGATCGTCGCGTTTGCGTTGTCAGTCAAGATGCCCATGTGCGTGAGTCCTGCGGGGAGATTCGCGCTGGCAGGCGCCATCTCAATGAACGTGTCTCGATTGATCTGCAGAAAGGTTGTGCTTGGTTTTCCGTCCGGACTCGGCATTGCGTATGCGACCCGAAATCCCATCACTTTGGTGTAGAAGTTCAGCGACTCCTGGAAATCCTTGACGGCGATTCCCACATGGTTCAGCCTCAGGCCCGAGTTGTTATTTTCCTGGGCCGCGCTGGGCTGCATCATCACCGTTCCCACTGCGATTCCGGCAACGAAGATCGTCAATCCGCGCAGGTAAGTCCCTAATCCACGCATATTTATCTCCCGAACCTTTCTTAGTGCAGGTCAAGTCGTGTCGATTGGCGCGAATGCTATGGCAAGGGCACTAGCGCGTCAAGCTCAAACTCCCAGGTGCTTCAGACTGCTTTTTCGGTTTCTTGGACCGCTCCCGGACTTGGCGGCTGGCGACTGATCGAAAGGGGAACCGCAGCTTCAGTATGGGAACTCTGGCGCGAGGCCCTTGAGCGAGGCCAACTCAGAGTTGTTTCATAGTGGCACGCAAGTTCGGATTCCGAACATCGCTCCATGGATTTCGCATCGTCGCTTCCACCTCAGCCGTTGATTCCTAAGGAGAGGGGAATCAGGATTGCCTCGGCGTTTTGGCTTCCAACGTGCCTCTCCTAACTTCCCTGGGGCCAACGTGTGCGCACTCGGCCGATAACATTAATGGAAAATCTGGGCGCCCAACCATATTGCCTGCAATTCCGGTTCGCGGTGCGAATCGTGGGCTGGCTCATCGTGGGCTTCGCGGCGGGCACCCTCGTTTGCGCCGTTGCCGCCGCGCAATCGGGCGAGCCTAGTGAGTATGAAGTTAAGGCAGCGTTCTTATTCAACTTCACAAAATTTGTTGAATGGCCCGACGCTTCGTTCAGCGATCCCCATGCGCCGATTCTATTGGGAATCATCGGAGACGATCCCTTCGGCGAAAGTCTGACGACCATCATTGCAGGGCAGAAGGTGGATGGACGCACCATTGTCATCCAAAGACATCGCTACGGCGATGATCTTCGCCACTGTCACATTCTCTTTGTTAGCGCGTCGGAACGCTCCCACGTCGCCCAGATCCTGGCCAGCGTCCAGACTGCGGGTGTCATGACCGTCAGTGACATTGATGGCTTCGCCGCAGCCGGCGGGTTGATGCAATTTGTAATCGAGGAAAACCGAGTGCGCTTTGTCGTGAATCTGGATGTCGCCAAGCAAAGCAAGCTTCGGGTCAGCGCAAAACTGCTGGCTTTGGCACGAGTGGTTCATTCCGCCCAGGCCGCGAGGTAAGGGAAATGCCGTCATTCCGCAATCTATCGATCCGCCGCAAACTCACCTTCATCGTGATGATCACGACCTGCACCGCCATTTTACTGGCGTGCGGGGCCTTTCTCGCCTTCGATGTTCACACCGTGCGCCAATCCCGGGCGCGCGACCTGGAGACGCTCGCCAAGGTACTCGGCTCCAACAGCACGGCCGCCCTGACTTTCAACGACCCACCCGCCGCCCGCGAAGTATTGCAGTCATTGTCGGCGAAGCAGCACATTCTGGCAGCCAGCCTCTATCGAAACGACGGTGCAATCTTCGCCGCCTACGCTCGGGATTCGGCCGCCACGCCCTTCGTTTTTCCCGCTGCCGAGCCCAGCGGAACGCGTCTTGAGGCCAGTCAGTTGGTGGTTTTCCAGACCATCCTTCTCGAAGGCCATCCCCTCGGTACGGTGTTCTTGGCCTCTGATCTGGGCGAGGTGACGGAGATCCTGCGGCTGTATGCCGTTTTATCCGGGATCATCGTGTTCAGCCTATCGATCGGCGCCTTCTTCCTGGCTGCGCGCATGCAACGGTCCATTTCAGACCCCATTCTGATGCTGGCTCAAACCGCCCGCGAGGTGACCGCAGGAAAAGACTATTCCGTCCGGGCATCGCGCGGAGCAAACGATGAGGTCGGCGTACTGATCGATGGGTTCAATGGCATGTTGGCGGAAATTCAGCGCCGCGACCGCGATCTCCAGAAGGCTCGAGATGAACTCGAAGTTCGAGTGGAACAGCGAACAGCGGAATTGCGGCAGGAAATTGCTGTGCGCACGGAGGCTGAAGCGGCCTTGCGCGAGAGCGATCAGCGCACGCGCCTGTTGCTCGATTCCACGGCCGAAGCGATCTACGGACTCGATCTCAAGGGGCAGTGCGTATTTTCAAATCGGGCTACGTTGCGCTTGCTGGGTTACTCAGATATTGGTGACCTTCTAGGGCGAAATATGCACGACCTGACCCATTATAAGCATGCGGATGGCTCGCCTTACGAAACATCGGAGTGCCCGATCACGAATATGCTTCACTCGGGCGAAGCCTTTCACAGCGATCTGGAGGTTGTCTGGCGAGCGGACGGAACGAGTTTCCCAGCTGAATACTGGTCCTATCCGATCGAACGCGACGGCCAGGTCGCGGGTGCGGTAGTCACGTTCATTGACATCACGGCCCGCCGTGCGGCCCAACAAGCCGTGCTGGCGGCGAAAGAGGCGGCCGAATCCGCCAATCGCGCCAAGAGCGAATTCCTGGCCAACATGAGTCATGAAATCCGCACTCCCATGAATGGAATCATCGGCATGACCGACCTGGCGCTCGATACGCCGCTCAATAAGGAGCAAAGAGAGTATCTCCAACTTGTTCGCTCTTCAGCAGACAGCCTGCTGCGCGTCATCAATGATGTGCTGGATTTCTCGAAAATCGAGGCGGGGCGGCTGGATCTGGATCGAACGGACTTCGATCTAGCCGATCTGGTCACTCAAACCTTGAAGACACTCGCCGTGCGTGCTCACAAGAAAGGCCTGGAGCTTTCCTCTCGCGTCGCGCCGGATGTGCCGCAGAAACTCTCCGGAGATCCGGACCGCGTGCGGCAAATGCTGGTCAATTTGGTAGGTAATGCCATCAAGTTCACCCAGCAGGGAGGCGTGGTTGTGGAAGTCTATCGCGATACGACCAGCCCCGCGAACGACCCCTTTCAGCTTCATTTTATCGTTCGTGACACGGGAATTGGCATTCCGGCCGAGAAGCAACAAATGATCTTTGACGCTTTTTCGCAGGCGGACGGTTCTACGACTCGCAAGTACGGCGGTACGGGGCTGGGATTGACCATCACGAAGCGTCTCGCGGAGATCATGGGCGGGAAGGTCTGGGTCGAAAGCGAACTCGGCCACGGGAGCGCCTTTCATTTCACGCTGAAGCTCGCCCCATCTGAAAAGAACATATCGGAGCCGAGCCTGCAGCGCGCAGAACTGGAGAGCCTACATGTTCTGATCGTGGATGATAACGAGACCAACCGCATGATCCTGGACGAAATGGTGAAGAATTGGCGCATGTTGCCTACTCTGGCGGATAGCGGAGACTCTGCCCTCACGGCCATGCGGTGGGCTCGAGATCAAGGAAACAGCTTTCCCTTGGTTCTGTTGGATGGGCATATGCCCGGCATGGACGGATTTGAAGTCGCCAAGCGCATCAAAACGGATCCGTCGCTGGCCGGGGCCACCATCATGATGCTGACCTCGGATCGGCAAGCTGGCGATGCGGTGCGTTGCCGCGAAATCGGGATCAAAGTGTACCTCGTGAAGCCGATCGGCCAGTCTGATTTGCTCGATGCCATCCTGAATGCCCTGGGAAATCAAATCTGCGAGACATCTTCACCCGCCGTGTCCAAGGCGATTACTCTTCGTCCGCTCCGCCTGCTGTTGGTTGAAGACAATGCCGTCAACCGTGAACTTGCATTGCGCCTGCTGGGGAAGCGCGGGCATGAAGTCGTGGTGGCGACGAATGGTCGTGAAGCCCTCGATCTGCTCGATGAGGGCGGCTTCAGCCGATTTGACGCCGTGCTGATGGATGTGCAGATGCCTGAGATGGATGGTATGGAAGCTACCGCGGCAATCCGCGCGCAGGAGGTGACCCTGGGCACTCACATACCCATCATTGGTGTAACCGCTCATGCCATGAAAGGCGATCGCGAGCGCTGCCTCGATGGAGGTATGGATGGATATGTGAGCAAGCCGATCCGGCCGGAGACTCTTTTCTCCGAATTGGCGCGACTCGTTTCCGATTCCGCCCCGCTGAAAACGCAGCCGGCCGCTGTGCCCAAAGCCGCGGGTACCAAAGCCGCGGGTACCAAAGCCGCAGATGCCAATCCCACAGGCGCATTGGATCGCAGCGGCCTGCTCGAGCGCGTCGATGGCGACATGGACTTGCTTGGCGATCTAATCGGCATTTTCAAGGAAGATTCCGTTCGCCAACTGGCCGCCATTCAGGATGCGATTGAAAACAACCAGGCGGGGCTCGTAAAGCTCGCCGCCCACACACTGAAAGGCACTTGCGGCAATCTGGGCGCTCCGGAGGCGGCTGCCGTGGCTTCCGAACTGGAGCAACTCGCGGCTGCCGGAGATCTCACTCACGCGAAAGATAGTTTGTGCTCCCTGAAAGCGCAAATTGAGCGCCTCGGTACGCTCCTCGATGAATTCAGAGTGGAGCACGTCCGATGAGGGTTTTGATCGCCGATGACGACCCGATTTCCTGCCGGCTACTGGATAGTCTGCTCCATAAATGGGGTTATGCGGTCGTCACCGCGCACAGCGGGACCGAAGCTTGGGACATGCTGCAGGCCGAGGATGCCCCGCGCGTGGCTTTACTAGACTGGATGATGCCGGGGCTCGACGGCCCGGAGATTTGCCGCCGGGTGCGTGCTCGATCGTTTCAGTCTTACGTGTACATCATTTTGCTCACGGCGAATGACAAAGTGGGGAATCTGGTCGAGGGGCTGGAATCGGGCGCGGACGATTATCTGACCAAGCCCTTTCATCCGCAAGAGTTGAGGGCCCGCCTGCGCGTGGGCTTACGGATGCTGGACTTGGAAAGTAACCTTGTGGAAGCGCAAGAGAATTTGCGTTTCAAGGCCAGTCACGATGCGCTTACATCGCTCTGGAATCGCGGCGCGATTATCGAGTTGCTGGAGCGCGAGCTCAGCCGGGCGCGAAGAGAGGACACTTCGGTAGGAATCCTCCTGATGGATATCGACCATTTCAAAAAGATTAATGACACTCGAGGGCACCTTATCGGTGATGAAGTGCTTCGTGCCCTCACCGGGCGCCTGAAGACTGAGATCCGGTCCTACGATTCGCTGGGGCGCTATGGCGGTGAGGAGTTTCTGGTTTTGTTGCCCGGTTGTGATACCGCTAAGCTTGCAGCTAAGGCCGAACAGCTCCGGCAAGTGGTGGATCGCAGCCCGATTGAGACTTCAGTCGGACCTGTTCCCGCGACAATCAGCATCGGTGGAATGGCCAGTGCCGACTGCCCGCATGCTGGATTGAATGACCTGCTGCGCGCGGCGGACGTGGCCCTTTACCGCGCGAAGATGGCGGGCCGAAACCGCGTGAAGATGGCTGGACCAGCCGATATCGAAATTGTTTCCGCCGGCGCGGGCACAGGGTCGAGGTCGTCAGAGACAATCGAGTCAACAATCGGGTCAACTACTGCAAGTAAGTAGCCAGCCAATCCAGAAAATTCTTATACCAGAGCTGGCTGTTTTGCGGCTTGCCGATCCAGTGACCCTCGTCGGGGAAAATAAGCAGCTTGGAGGGTACATTCTGGCGCTGCAGGGCCGTGAAGAACTCTAAAGACTGCGTGTAGGGAACGCGATAATCCATTTCACCGGCAATCACCAGAGTCGGAGTCTTGAAGGTCCCCAGCGCGGCAGCGTAGGTGCTCGGAGACCATTTTCGATAGCCTTCCGGATTGGACCATGGAGTCCCCGCCAGGTCGCGCTCCACGAACCATAGCTCCTCAGTTCCGCCGTACATGCTGTCGTTGTCGTACATTCCGGCGTGGCTGATCAGGGCTTTGAAGCGTCCCGTGTGGGTGGCGAACCAATCCATCATGTAGCCGCCGTATGAACCTCCGGCCGCAGCCGTGCGGCCGGCGTCAACAAACGCGAAGTGCGCGAGGACGTAATCGGTGCCTTTCATCAAATCGTCGTAAACTTTTCCGCCCCAGTCATCCCGGATGTCGTCGGTGAACTTCTGTCCGTAGCCGGTGGAACCGCGCGGGTTGATCATCACGGCTACATAGCCGGGCGAAGCGAACAGCTCTTCATTCCAGCGATATCCCCAGGCGTCGGTCCACGCTCCCTGCGGGCCGCCGTGCACCAGCACGAGCAAGGGATATTTCCTGGAGGCGTCAAAGCGCGGCGGGCGGATAAGCAATCCCTCCACGCGCGTGCCGCCCGCGCCCTCGAACCAGAACGGTTCGGGGGGATTCATGTCCAGTTGCGAGAGCAAATCTGTATTGTGATGGGTGAGCTGGCGAACGTGGGCGCCGTCGGCATCGGCAGCGAACACCTCGGAAGGCGACACCAGGCTGGTGCGCGCGAAAACAAGTGTGCGGCCGTCGGTGCTCACGCTAAGTTCGGAATTATAGGTAGCCGCTGCGATAGGGCGAGGCGCGCCTTTTGCGGCTGCGTCCATGACGTAAATAGGTTGCTCAGCTTGATCTTCGGCGACGAAATAGAGCCGGCGGCTGTCGGCCGACCAGAGCGGCTCCTGCACGCTGCGATCGAAACTCTCGGTGAGATTCGAGATCTTCTGCGATGCCCGATCGTAGATCATCAGGCGCCAGCGATCGCTTTCATAACCGGCGACCAGCTGCGCGTGATAGGCGATGGAATGCCCGTCAGGCGAATAGACGGGATGACCGTCGAAGCCGGGATTGGTGGTGATTCGCCGGGGTTCTCCGCCGCTGAGAGAGACGGTGTAAAGGTCGCCGTTGGTGCTGGTGGCTTCGGGCCGGTCGGCAACGGCTGTAAAGCAAATCTCCTTGGAATCCGGAGAAAAGGCGATATCAGCGGCATCGCCTCGCTCGTCGGGGGGAACGTCATAGTCCGCGCCCGGAGTCAGATCGCGTGGCGCTCCTCCCGAGGCGGGAATAATGAACAAGTGACTGCGCTTGCCGTCGCTCCAGTGGGTCCAGTGACGATAGAGGAGCTGATTGTAGATGCGCGTCTTTACGGGATTTTTTTCCCGCGCTTCGTCCCGCTGACGATTGCAGGCATCGTCGTGACAATCGGGATAGACGGCCGACGTGAATGCGATCGACTGGCCATCCGGCGACCACTGCTCGTTGCCCGCGCCGGTGGAGAGCGCGGTGAGCGGATCGCCCTCGCCGCCGGTCAAAGAGAGCACAAAAAGTTGCTCGCTGCCCGTGCGGCTGGAGACAAATGCCAGCCGCTTGCTGTCCGGCGACCACTGCGGCCGCCCATCCGAGCCGCCACGCGTCAATTGCCGCGGCTCGGCAGCTCCGTTTGTGCTCACGATCCAGATATTTCGCGCTGTGCGGTTGGCGCCAAGATCTGTCTTCCCCACGGTGTAGGCTACCCACCGGCCGTCTGGAGAGACCACGGGTTCGCTGACCCTTTCTGCGGAGACGAGATCGTCGAAAGTAATCGGGCGTTTTTGCTGTGCCCTAGCAGGGGCCATTGCCAGGATCAGCATGGGGAAAAGTAGCGATGTTCTCAGGAGATTTTTCATCGGGTTTCCCGTCGGGTTCATCCGGGGACCTCCATGCGTAATGGGACCTGTCTCTTGGTCCAGCACTATTTTCTTCCCGGTGGGCCGGCATTTCCGCTTACGCCGGCAGTCGCGCTCCCACCAGGGTTTCCGCTCGGTGTAAGCGGCCGCAGAATATCGCTCAATAAATCAGCCTGCGCATTATTTCTGACGAGGTGGGGGTAGCGCTCGCCATCGTGATATTGGACGTTATAGGTAAGCGAGAAACCTCCATTGTCGGCGGTGATGACGACGGCCTTGTTGGTGCCTTTTGCCGCGGCGATCGCTTCGCGGAGCGCGCCGGAGGTGAATCCGCGGCCGTTGACGGTAACCAGACGCATACCCGGTGCGAGGCCCGCTTCCGCCGCGGGCTTCAAGGGTATGACGTCGGCCAATCGCCCGTTTTCTTCGCCGTTTCCCGTTTGCACGATCATGCCCAGTGAGAAGCTGAGATCGAGACTCTCGTTCGTACTTTCGCGTACCCGCATCACGGCATTCTCCTGATCGTTGTAGACCAGCCTCCACCCGCCGCGTTCGATGCCGCCGAGCGGAGGGTGGGGATTGATTTCGTAAACACGCGCATTGAAAAAGCCGCGCCAGTCGTAAGGCGCAATGCCATTTAACGCCGCGATCACGTCATCAAGAGTGTAGGGCACTACTTTCGGGCTCGAATCCGGAGCCCCATAAAATCGCTTGCAGAAGTCATCGAGCGATTTCTGTCCGTGCGATTGTTGACGAATCAGTGTGTCCGCATCGAGCCAGACGAGCCAGCCCTCATCGTAGAAGTCAACGCTGCGCCTCCACGCCGCCCAATTGCGCCCGGGCACATCGTAAAGCAGCTGCGCAGAGACGGCTGTGTCTTCGAGCGTGCGCCAGGAGCGACCCGGAGTATCGAGATAGGCGGCAACCCGGGCCAGCGACTCGCGGTAATCATCGGGCGTTCGCAGGCCCGCGCGGGCGGAAAGAAATTCGCCGATGTCCTGCGTTAAGCCTTCGTAAATCCACAAGAGATCGTCTTTCATCGGCTGCTCGAAATCGGGAGTGGCGAGGCCGGCGGGCCGGCGATATTTGCCGTTCCAGGAGTGGGTGAATTCATGCGAAAGCAAGGAGTTCGAGCTCTCCTCCTGATCGCTGTTGATGAAAGTGCGCTCGGGAATCCGCTCGTCGCTCGATTGATGATGCTCGAGACCGTTGGGATAGAAGTAATTGGTCAGAGAGACGAGAAAGTCATAATGATCGTAATGACGTGCGCCGAAAAGCGCGCCTGCCTCTCGTACCAGCCGGCTATAGGCGGCAATCTGCCGATCCGAAATTGCCAGCGCCGCGACGCTATCGGCCGCGATGTTCAAGTGATGCGGAGGCTGCACGTCGGGAGCGAGGGCGATGGAGCGGAAATTCTCGCCGGCGAGCACCGGCGAATCCACCAGAGTGGTCAGGGAAACGGGTGCGAACAGGATCTCATCGGCGTCCTGCTTTTCCACGGTCAAGGACGTCGCGAATTTCCACCCCGCGGGAAGGTGCACGCTGGGCTGATAGGTGAGCGAATCAGGCGCCACTCCCGCGGGATAGAGTGCTACGAGATTCCATTCGAGCACGCTCAGCACCTGATCCGCCGTGGGGCCGGCGGAAAAGCCCTCGCCTCCCGCGGGCGATAGATAGTCGTAGGCGATTTCAATCGAAGTAACGCCGGCGGGCACCTCAATATGGAACATGTACATATTGACGTTATCGCGCAGCCAGGAAACAGTTTTGCCGTTGGCGGTAAATTTGAGGCCGACTACATCCGTGATCGGACCGTCCGGCGCGTGCTCGCCGGGAATCCATTTGGGGTACAGCAGAGCCAACGACCCCGGCTTGACAGGCAGCACCATACGGGCGTGGAAGATACGCCGAGCGGACTCACGCAGGTCGACGGAGAGCCGGATGGGAGTGGAAGCCGTCTGTGCGCCCGCGGAGGAGGCCAGACTTAGAGCGACCAAGATGAATAGCAAGCTTCGCCGCACGCTGTCGGGCATGCACCTCCTTCGGCACAGCCAGGCGCGAATAAACTTAGTCATGAAGGAGCGCATAAACGGGCTCTTGGGCGGCCATTATCACACGTTCATTATGCGGGAGTTTCAGGATATCCCCAACTCTGGGTACAGGTAACTGATGTTTCAGAATTGGATACGGGCGGCCAACTGCGAAGCGGGTGGAGCCCAATCGCTGGGTGGGAATGCGATGTGCCAAAAGTTAGGTGCAGGCTGCCTGAACTCGAGTCCCACTTCTGTCGGACCCATAGGGTTCTTCTGAGTGAATACGACGCGGCATTCCTGCTCTTCGCCACTGAGGGCGTGCTTCAAGACGAGCTTTTGATCCGTGAATACTTTCGCCGTGAGGCTGATCAATGCGCCATGCGCGCTGACCATCAACGTGCGGGTGCCTTCGGAAAAGGGCAGACCCAGTTTTTGGGATCTGTAAGCGACGATGGGAACGCTTAGTGTAAGCCGCTGGCTGCGTCGTTTCTTGGTCGAGACCATCTTGCCCCTCCCACAAGCCCGCCCGATACCCCATCCACTGCTGGTACTAAATAACGCGCAATTCCCTTGCCAGTATTCAAGTGGGTCCCTGTCAGTATCTTAGATGGGTATCTTGCACAAGATTAAATAAGTAACGTAACAATTTGTAACCACACCGCGCACCGACGCCGAGACACGAAATACACCATCGAGGCAAGCCGGAAGGCCTCCGATTCGAACAACCCACTCCGCACGTTTGCGGAGACAACCCAGAATTCGCGTTCTTCCATCCCAGGATCGAGCCGGCAACACGTGTGTGCAAGATTCGCCGGCGTTGGAGGAGCAGGATGATAAAGCTGAATTTGGGTCTGTCCATTGCTGCTGGTCTTCTCGGCGGAGTTTTCTCACACTACATCTGGACCCAGCCGGTCCAGGCGCAAAATCAGGCAGCAGTACCGAAGGAGGTACGCGCGCAGAGCTTTGTGGTGGTCAACGACAAAGGTGAAGTGCAGGGCGTCCTGACTTTCGGTGAGCCGAAGAACGGGCGTACCAGCGTCAAGCTATACGATGCCAATGGACGTGAGATCTTCAGCGCCGGCGGCAGTCCAATGCGTCCGCTAAGCGGCGCGCTAAGATAAGCGCGCACAACGATCGGCCAACCAACTAACACGTTACCGCTTGCCTTGGTCCCGTTGCAAATTGCGGCTGACGAGCGCCGCCGGGGCCACTTCATTCAAAGGTATCGCGGGAGTACGTGTATAATACCCCGCCAAATAGGGTTAGCAGCAAAACGGGCAAACCGCCCGACCGGCTGCTTCGGGCCTGTCTTTTCGACATTCGCCAATTCCTCGAAGGAGGCTTTATGTCCGGATACGCGGGTACAGCGCATTCGCTGGAAGATGTGAAGAGTCACGCGCGATTCGGGGACGCAACCTGGGCTTACACAATCTTACGGCTTTCCTTTGGGGCCAATATCATGCTTCATGGCGTAAGCCGGCTGCTGGCGGGACACGCGGCATTCCTTGCCTACCTGACTCACTATTTTGAGAAGACTCCCGCGGTCCCGGCGAGCTTGCTGCCGGCCTTTGCCACGGTGCTACCGCTGACGGAGACCGGACTCGGCGTGCTGCTGGTCGTGGGGCTCTGGACGCGCTTCGCGTTGATCGCCGGCGGACTGGTGATAACCGGGTTAGTGATTGGGACAAATCTCGCGCAGGATTGGAATGTCGCCGGGCTGCAATTGATCTACGCTTTTCTTTACTACTATTTGCTGGTCCATCGCGATCAGAACGCTGTTTCCATCGACGCGATTTTAAGCCGTTAAGAGCGCGCGGTTGCCGGCTGCGTGCCGGAAGAGCGCGAGACGACAAACCAAGGGGACAAAACCTAACGTGAAATACGTCTACTTCTTTGGCGCGGGCAAAGCGGAAGGCACCGCAGAGATGAAAGAGATTCTCGGCGGTAAAGGCGCGGGTCTCGCGGAGATGACTCGCATCGGTCTACCGGTTCCCGCCGGCTTCACGATCAGCACGGAATGCTGCGATTACTACCTGAAGCACCACCATAAGCATGTGGCGCGGCTCCGGCCCGAGGTGGAGAAAAACCTCTCCCGCCTGGAGCACGTGACGGGCAAGAAGTTTGGCGATGCGAACGATCCGCTGCTGGTGAGCGTGCGCTCCGGCTCGGCGCGATCCATGCCCGGGATGATGGAAACAATTTTGAATCTGGGCCTGAACGACAAGACGGTAGCGGGCCTGGCACGGCGGACCAATAATCCCCGCTTCGCCTGGGATGCTTATCGGCGGTTCGTACAGATGTACGCCTCAGTGGTGACTGGCCTGCCTAAAGAAGAGCTCGAAGGGCGGCTGCGCGCCTTGAAAGAACGGCTGAAGACGAAAGACGACACGCAAGTTGCGGCGGAGAACTGGCAGAAGCTGGTAGCGGAGTACAAGGACTACTTCAAGGAAAAAAAAGGCCACGCCTTCCCGGAAGCTCCCGTAGAGCAACTCTGGGGAGCCATCGGAGCGGTTTTTGAATCATGGATGGCGGACAAGGCGGTGACCTACCGGCGCGTGGAACACATCAGCGGCCTGCTGGGGACCGCCGTGAGTGTGGTGCAGATGGTCTTCGGGAATACCGGCGATAACTCTGGCACGGGTGTCTGCTTCACGCGGGATCCCTCGACAGGTGAAAAGGATTTTTACGGTGATTTCCTGATTAATGCGCAAGGAGAAGATGTGGTGGCCGGAATCCGCACGCCGTTGCAGTTACAGGAACTCGGGAAACTGATGCCGAAGGTCTACAAACAACTGCAAAGCGCTCGCAGCGTGCTCGAGAAGCATTACCGCGATATGCAGGACATGGAGTTCACGGTCGAAGACGGGAAGCTCTACATGCTGCAAACCCGCACCGGAAAGCGCGCGCCGGGCGCCGTCTTCCGCATTGCCGCGGATATGGTTGAGGAAGGCCTGATCAATCGCGAGGAAGCCATCGAGCGCATCCAGGCGCAGGATATCGAACGGCTTTTTTATCCCGTAATCGCCGCTTCGGTGCCTCGGGAGGAGTTAGGCCAGAGAAAGCTTTGCGCCGGTATCAATGCAGTTCCCGGGGCTGCAGTGGGACGAGCCGTTTTCCTGGCGCAAGAGGCTGAGGACTGGGTCAAGAAGGGCGAAAAAGTGGTGCTGGTTCGGCGTGAGACAAGCCCCGAAGACGTGGGAGGCATGGCCGTTGCCCAAGGCGTGCTCACTGCCACCGGCGGCAAAACCAGCCATGCGGCGGTAGTGGCGCGAGGCTGGGGGAAGTGTTGCATTGTGGGCTGCGAAGATTTGTTCATCGATTATGCCGCCAAGCAGATGTCGTCGAATGGCCGCGTGGTTCGCCAAGGCGATTGGATCACACTGGACGGCAATGACGGTTCGGTGTATGCGGGCCAGGTCCAGCTGGCGACACCCGAGATGCCCAAGCATTACCACACCATCCTGAAGTGGGCCGACCAAATTCGCCGGCTGGGTGTTCGGGCCAATGCGGATACGGCGCAGGACGCCCGTAAGGCCCGGGAGATGGGCGCGGCGGGAATTGGGCTGTGCCGCACCGAGCACATGTTCTTCAAGGATTTCGAACACCCCGAACGCAGCGCCGAAAGGCAGCTCGCGATTCAAGAGATGATTATTGCCGATAGCCGGGAGTCGCGGCAAAAGGCGCTGGACCGGCTGCGGCCCTTTCAACGCGGCGATTTCATCGGAATCTTCCGCGCCATGGATGGCTATCCGGTGACCATCCGCTTGATCGATCCGCCGCTGCACGAGTTTGTGCCGCACGATGAGGATAAGCAGAAGGAACTCGCGGAGAAAGTGGGGCTCTCGCCCCAGGTTGTGGCGCGCCGGGTCGAGCAACTCAGCGAATCGAACCCCATGCTGGGCCACCGCGGGTGTCGCCTGTTGATTACCTACCCGGAAATCCTGGATATGCAGGTGGGCGCGATCATCGAAGCTGCCCTGGAATGCAGGAAGCAGGGCATCAAGGTCATTCCGGAAATCATGCATGCGCTCACCCTCGACAGGAAGGAGCTCAAGATCCTGGTGGACGAGACGCGCCGCATCGCCGACCGGCTCATCAAGAAGGAAGGCATCAAGCTCGAATACCTGGTGGGCACGATGATCGAGCTGCCCCGCGCCGCGTTGCTGGCAAATGAACTCGCCGAAGAGGCGGAATTTTTCAGCTTCGGAACAAACGACTTGACCCAAACGGTGATGGGGCTCTCGCGCGACGATGCCGGTCGCTTCCTGCCCGAGTATATGGACGAGCAAAAGGCGGCCATTTTCTCGACCGATCCGTTTCAGACTCTCGACCGAGCGGGCGTGGGCTTATTGGTCGATTGGGCCATAAAGAAAGGCAGAGAGACGCGCCCCAAACTCAAGATCGGAATCTGCGGCGAGCACGGAGGCGATACCGAGAGCGTCAAATTCTGCTATCGAGTGGGGATGAACTACGTCAGCGCTTCACCCTTTCGCGTGCCGATTGCGCGACTCGCCGCCGCGCAGGCATATATCGAAGACAAACGCAGCAGGCTCGCCAAGCGCGCGAGATAAGGGACTGTTTTGCCCGCTTGTTAGGCGATCGTCTGAGCCCAGGCCGCCACGGATTGTGCCAACTGGCGCATGACCTCTGCATCCGTCATACCCGAGCTTTTCAATACATGAAATGAGTGATCGGCTGTTGCGATTTCACGCAAGGTTGCCAGTGTTCCAAGGCTCGCGCAGACCGGCCGCAGCAGCTTCAGGTCCGCGAATTGATCGCGCGTGCCTTGCAAGAAGAGCATAGGCGACGTGACCCGAGCCAAATGCTCCGCACGCTTTATGCCCGGCCGGCCCGGCGGATGGAGTGGGAAACCGAAGAATACCAGCCCGCGTACTTTCTCGAATTCAGGCGGATGCTCGGCGGCAGCCGAGGAGGTCATGCGCCCTCCCATCGATTTGCCTCCCGCTAAAATCGGCAAGCCAGGCGCCATCTCGCCCGCGGCACGCACCGCAGCTCCAACGGTGGACGTGAGCACGGCCGGGGCGTCCGGCACGCGGCTACGCCGCTCCATATAGGGGAATTGGTAGCGAAACGTGGCCACGTCCGCAGCCGCCAATTCCGATGCAAGTCTTTCCATGAACGGGTGGCTCATCCCGGCGCCCGCACCATGCGCCAGCACCAAAAGCCAGCGCGCGTTGGCGGGCCGCAAACCGAGCGCCGAAACCTCTCCGGCATTTCGTACCTCAAAGCGCAGATGGCTGCGGGGTGTGTCGTTCATTCGACTTTTCCTCAGGCACTCGCGATTTTCACAGCATTTTTTCTCTTAATGACTGCAAGGGATTGCATATTCGCACTCTCCCATGATACTAAGTGCCATCTTTTCATAAACACATCGGATGCGCATTCACGTGCATACAATGATTTACCAGCCCTCATCCCCTGTGTGCCCAGGCGTTTCTCTTCACAGTTGTAGCCGCGTGTTGGTGTGGCTCACGAGCGCTTTTTGGAGGCGAAACGCGGGAGACTAGCTTCATTCTGAACGGCTATTCCACCTCTAGCTTTTCACTCTCCCTGCCCGTTTCAGAATCCGATGTTTGCGAGCAAAGGGGCAACCTGGCATGACGCTTCTCGATCTTTTGCGGGCTCACTGGAACATCTGGGGACTCGATGCCCCCAAGTTTGCGTGGATTGCAGCGGTCGGGTTACTTGTGGTTCCGCTGGGCGTGCTTCTCTATCTCTTTTTGGAGATACGCAGGCAATCGACGATATTGTCGGATGCGGCGGACAGGATTGACCGCCTTCGCTCGCGAACCCCCGCCGACCTCAAGAGAGGATTGACGGTGAGCGCCTACGCGGCGTTGGCGGACATCGTGGGCAAGTCGTCCACACTGTCACACGCGTGGAACGGCTATGCTTCAACGATTGTCGTTCGATCCAACGGAGTCGGCGGGGAACAATTCTGGGCGTCGGAAAGCGCGGACGGCATCTTCACCGAGTCCGCGATCGGGGAAGGGCGCCTCAATCGAGCATTTTATAACTCTCTCCCCAGCGTGGTGACCAGCACCGGGCTCTTGTTTACGTTCCTGGCGATCCTGGTTGCGCTGGTCGATGTGCGAATTGACACTCAAACAAACCAGATCCAGGGTTTGCCCCTTCTGATCGAAGGGCTTTCCGGAAAATTCGTTTCGTCCATCGCGGCCCTGCTTTCGGCGACCATATTTCTTCTGCTGGAAAAGACGCTGGCGCACCGACTCTCAAAGGTCAGGCTGCGATTGGTGTCGAGCATTGATGCGCTGGTGCCTCGCTTGTCGTCCACACGCATCATGGCCGACATCCATGGCGATATTGGCGCGATGGCGGAATTGGCGACGCTGGCTACAAAATCGAGCACCGAACAGTTTGAGTTGGCCAAGACGCAAGTGAAAGCTTCGACCCTTATCCTGCGGCAATTCATGACGCAGATGAATGAGACAGCGGGATCTTCCGTAACCCACATGGCCGTGACCCTGACGGGCGTGGTCCGGGACCTTTCGGAAAAGGTAAACGATCTAGGCACGCAAATGGCCGCTACCCTACAGAAAAGCTCGGAGCAGACCAACAGCGTCAGTTCGGCAATCGCGGAAAGGGTTGAAACGTGGTCTTCGCGCAGCGCCAAGCAACTGGAACAGGTCATCGAGCAACTTCAGAGTCGCGCCAATGATGCCAAGGAAGTGGAGTATCAGTTTGCAACTTTGAACGCGGCGGTAAGTGAAATCACCAGCGACGTAAACCTAATGTCCGAACGCTTGCAGGAACTGACCGAGTCGCTCGAACGATTGAGAGGCAGCACAGATGCCAAGCGAGCATGAAAATACCGGGCTGGCGAGTTCGCTCACCGATTTGATGACCTCATTGGCCGTGATCTTTGTGCTCTTGCTCGTGGCGATGCTGAACAATGCCTTGCAGCAGACCAAGGGAACCAAGAGCCAGGTGCTGTCGAGGTTCGAGGACTCTCTGAAAGATTTTCAGAAGCAGGGAGTTCAGGTACAGAGCGATCCCAAGGACCCTCTCGGATTGCTGGTCGTGGTGCCCGAAGGACTGTTGAAATTCGAGCAGGGAAAATCAGATATCCCCCCCGAGCGGCAAGGAGTTTGTGCAAGAGTTCATCCCCAAGTTCGTGGCTACCGCCTGTTCCGCCGAGATCAGGCCGGGAATCAATTCGATCGTTGTGGAGGGGCATGCCAGTTCGGAGGGCGATGAACGGCTCAATCTGAGGTTGAGCCAGGCACGTTCGATCGCGGTGGTGCAGGATAGCCTCGACGTGCTGGATGGCCGGGCAAGGGGGAACTCGCCGGAGAACCACCGCTGTTTTGTGGATTTCGTTTCCGCAACCGGGAGGGGAAGCGCGGAACCAGTGGAAGTAACAGGTAAAGAGGATAGGTCGCTGAGCCGCCGCGTGGTGTTCAAAATCAGGGTGAAGTCTCTCGAACAAAGGGGCTTGGAAACCAAGCTGGGCCTATCCAACCTGCGACCCGTGGCCCCTTGAACAGCGGGTGGAGCTGTTAGACGGCAGCATTTCTTAGCTAACTTCGGCAAGGGAATTATCATCAAGCCTAGGGTGTGGTACATTCTTTGCGGCAGGAGTGCCGCAGAGCATATTCCCGGAGCCTCGTGACGCAATCATGATTATTTTTCGCAAAGATCGCCTGGAAACAGAGTGGGCCGCCCTCCGAAATGAGTGGCGTGGACAGATGGAACGGTCCTTGAAGTCCGTTGCAGACGAGGCCGTCAGCCGTCTGGCACGCGATTCGGAACGGATAGAGAAGGAAGTGGCTTCGCGTGTCGCCGGCATGGGCCAGGCCCTTACCGAAGCGACGGTGCAAACAGAGAGTAAGCTGAGCAGCTTACGCGAGGCGATGAATCAGCAAGACGAGCGAGCGAAACACGCACTCGCGCAGTTGCAGGAAGCCGAACAACGCATAAACGGTGAGGCTTCAAAGCTTGCGCAGGCCACCGCCGACGTCGACCTCAAGATCAGCGGGCTGCGCCAATACCTCGACGAGCAAAATGACCGCTTGCAACAATCGTTGCGGCACTTGCAGGCGTCCGAGGAGCACCTGAGCGAGCAACTATCCAAGCTCGACGTGGTGGCGCAAGCCGCGGGGCAAAATCTTGAAGCGCGTGCCACCGCCGTACTGGAGACGGCCAGCCAGGAAATGACGCGCCGCGCTCAAGACGTAATGGCTGCATGGACCGAACAGGTGCGGACGGTCCAGGAAGCAACAGGCCGCGAGATCGACAGGTTTTCCAGCCAACTCAAGACCGAGTTCATTGCCCGTCTGGATAGCGCCAGCGAAACCCTTAGAAGCATCGAAACCGCCACTGGAGCGGCGCAGGAATCTTTGCGTCGCACGCAAGAGAGCCTGGCAAACGTGACCGAGCAGACCGTGGAGGCCGCGGCCGGCCGGATGCAAGGCGTGATTCAGGAATTGGTTGGCAGTTCAGAGCGGCAGTTGGAGGAGTCCGGGCGCGCGGTTACGGCGAAATGGATCGCGGAGCTCGAAGAGAAAGCAACCGACACCACGTACACCAGCTTTGGATCGCTCTTCAAGGCCTCGGAATGGTGCGAAAAGAAAGCCCAGATGCGCATGCAGTCGGCGCTGGAAAAAGGCCTGCACGCGGCTTCCGATAACGTCAGGGAAAAAGCCGAAACGGCGCTTCGCGAATTCTCCGAGAAGGCGGAGGCCGCCACCGGCGAAATTTCGGCGCTGATCGAAAAACAGAGCGCGCAATTGCGCGCGGCATGGGCAGCCGAGGGGGAACAGCTGACGTCGCGGCTTCGCGCGGCATGGACGGACGATACCCAAGCCACGCTGAGCAAGGCGAGGCAGGATCTACTGGCTGAGGTGAGCTCCGTGCTCGAGACTGTGCGGGCAGAAGCGGAAGCTCAGGAAAACAAAGTGAAAGAGGCCATCGCTCAATTGGGTGAGCAAGCCATCCAAACCCACGAGGTGCGCCTCGAAGAGATCGCCAATTTCTCGCTGCAGAACACCATCAACAGATTCAGTCAAGAATCCGCCGAACACCTGGAGACGCTGGTCCGCTCAGCGGAGCAGCGTCTGCGGCACACGTGTAATCAAGTCTTTACGGAAGCGGGCGAGGCACTGCGCATGAGATTGCTGGAGCTCAGCCTGCCCAGGCCAGCAGCCAAGGCCGCAACCGATTCCGCCTAAACGATCGCCCCCCAGGCCAGCCCGCTCAGACTTTAAGACCTCTATTAACCGCGCCTTAGGTAGCGCAGGTGCAGCGAGGTGTGACCTCGCGGGCGGCTCGCTCCAAAACAAAGCCAAGAGCCAGGCTACTAAGGCACCAGCCCCGTCTGTTGACGCGGGAGGAGTCGCGGGCGTATGGTTTTGCGCAAAGATCGAGTCGAGATTCCGGCGAGAACGACTCAGTAGCCGGGGAAAAGACAATTTTCATAGGGAGGCGGTTGCCATGAGAAATAGGCTGGTCACGACTGTCGCTATGGCTGCTGGGTTTCTGATCGCTTCAGGTCCGCTATTTGCACACCACGGCAACGCGGTGTTCGACGTCGGGAAGACAGTCACCATGAAGGGAACCGTCACGGAATGGTTTTGGGCCAATCCCCATTGCTTCCTGAGCTTCGACGTAAAGGGTAAAGACGGACGAGCAGTACATTGGGTTATGGAGACCCAAGCCCCGCCAAACATAATCCCCTATGGCTTTAGCAAGCAGACGTTCAAGCCTGGGGATGAAGTTACGATCACGCTGGAACCAGTCAAGAATGGTCAGCCACTCGGGCGTTTGGTGCAGGTTGTGCTCGCAAATGGAAAGACGTTGAAGTGGGAAGGGTGAGGGAACGCGGGAAACAGCCTGCGCGACAGGCGTGCCGAAATCGGAAGATTATCCCCAGAAGCGAACGCGAAGGGGTCCGGCGCCAGGGCCTATGTCGGTGCGCACGAGTATCTGAAATCGTTGTTTGAGCAGGGAAGGTGGGATTTAAGCTAACTTACCGGGAAGGAGCCTTCCAATGACGACGCGAATTCTGGTTTCGGCGATTGCACTGATTGCGGTACTGGTGTTCTCGTATCTGTTGCGCGCTCAAGGGCGCCGGTGGCCTGGAGCGGTGTACGATTCCGATAAAACGGGTGAGAAGCCGGGCCCCGCTCCTCGCCGCAGCCTGTCTGGAATCTGGGAACCCGCCAAGAGTGCCGCAGACGGCATCGCGGCGGATGGGGCGAAGGCGATGCCGTCGGACGGAAAGCCGGAACATGAGCTGCCCTATACTCCTGCAGGGCGAAAAGCGTTCCAGGCAAATAAGCCCACCTTTGGAATTACACAAGTTCCGGCGGCGTTATCGAATGATCCGATGCCCAGCTGCAATCCACAGGGGTTTCCCCGCATCATCCTTCATAACTACAGGACGACCCAGATCGTACAGAGTGAGGACCAAGTGCTCATCTTGTACGAATTCAACAGGAAATGGCGCTCGATCTGGACGGACGGGCGGGAACTGCCTAAGGATCCCGAAAATCCAGGGTGGACGACTGTGGCGGGGGTGGAGCCCCCTCCGGAAGAGCCCAGGTGGTGGGGATATTCCGTCGGGAAGTGGGTGGACGACTATACGTTTGTGGACGTGTCGACTGGATTTCATGATGGGACTTGGATCGATAATGCCGGCCGTCCGCACAGCGACGCCATGCAGGTGGAAGAGACGTACCACCGCGCGGATGCGGACCACCTGGAGCTGTCGATCAAGATTATCGACCCGAAGTTTTATACGAAGCCTTGGGTGGCCCTCGACAAATTATCCTTGAGATTGCAATCACGCCATTTCGATATTCCCGAGATGGAGTGCGCGCCGCTAGAGACGCAGAAATACGACAAGTTTTTCAGCAACCCCGCCGCCCGTTCAGGCAAGGCCAAGTAGTGTGGACCGCACTGAATAGCAGCAATGGATCAACGGCGTGCCGGAAGAAGCGGTAGGTGCCGCTGAGAAAATTACGCGGTTTTCACGAAGTCTTGCGGTCCGGTTCAGCGGCGCGTCGAAGCGTGCTAAACGTCGAGCCGTGTTAAACTTCATGGAAGCTCGTTGTGCCAAGCTGTTGCCGGTTTGCAATGAGCTAAGTTGTTCATTCCTCAGCGGTGGTGAGCGTAGCTCAGCTGGTAGAGCATCGGTCTGTGGAACCGAGGGTCGCGGGTTCAAATCCCGTCGCTCACCCCAACATCTCCTCTCCTGCGGCCTTTCGGAAAGTCCATTTATAAAGCACAGGGAGCAGAAACAGCGTAAGCAGCGTGGAGCTGAACAAGCCTCCAATCACTACTGTGGCCAGGGGCCGCTGCACCTCCGCGCCAGTAGAAGTCGCCACGGCCATAGGGATGAAGCCAAAGCTGGCTACACAGGCGGTCATCAGCACGGGGCGCAGTCTGCGCCGCGCGCCGGCCAGAACGGCATTGCGCACAGGTTCACCATTCTGGCGTAGTTGGTTGATCGAGCTGACCAGCACCACGCCATTGAGCATGGCCACTCCGAATAGCGCAATAAAGCCGATCGACGCCGAGAGGTTCAGATTCATCCCCCGAATCCAAAGCGCAGCGATGCCACCCACCAAAGCGAAGGGAATATTCCCCACCACGAGCAAGGATTGCTTTACCGACGTGAAAGTGAAGTAAAGGAGAACGAAAATCGCCGCAATCGCGACGGGAACGATCAGCGCCAAGCGGCGCATGGCCCGCTCCTGATTTTCAAACTGCCCGCCATACTCGATGAAATAGCCGGGCGGCAGCATGATTTGTTGATCAAGCCTTGCCCGAACCTCGGCGACAAAGCTGCCGAGATCGCGGCCCCTAACATTGGACATCACCACGATCCGCCGTTGGCCCTGCTCCCGTTCGATTTTTTCGGGGCCTCGCGTCACTTCGACCCGCGACACCTGATCTAGAGGAACTTGCTCGCCGCCCTTCGCGCGCAGCAGAATGCCGCGCATGGCATCTGGGTCCGTGCGGTAGCGGTCAGGAAGGCGAATGGCGACTGTGTAGCGCTTCTGACCGTCGATGATTTGTGAGACTACGGAACCGGACCCACCCGCCGCAACGGTCTCTTCGACGTCGGTGACGTTCAATCCAAACCGGGCCAGCGCGGCACGGTCCACGCGAACGGAAAGTTCGGCCACCCCGGAGGTAATTTCCATTTGCGCGTCCGCAGCCCCCTGGACCGTAGATACTGCACGCAAGACCTGCTGGCCCAGAGCATCGAGGGTACGAAAGTCGTCACCAAATACCTTGATGGCCAGGTCCGCTTTCACACCGGAGATGGTCTCATCAATACGCATGGCCATGGGTTGGGTGAAGTTGTAGGCGATTCCGGGGATCTGAGCCAACTCTTTGTCCAGCGCCGCAATCAGCTCTTCTTTGGTGTGAAATCGCTTCCAGGTATTCGTAGGGCGGAGCAAAAGGTAGGTGTCGCCCTCGTTGATGCCCATGGCTTCGGTGGCAAAGTCTGGCCGGCCGATCTTGACGACAACGTCGGCAATCTCCGGGAAGGCCCGCAGCCGCTGCTCGATCCGTTTACTGATCTCAATGGAGTCCGTCAGTGACACTCCTGGCAGCTTTCTCGTTTCGACCAGGATCGACCCCTCGTCGAGTCGGGGCATGAACTCGGTGCCGATGAAGAAAAGCGAGCCGATCGCCACAGCTAGGACGATCGCTGCCGCGCCAACCGTCAACGCGGCATGGTCCATAGCCAACGTCAGCAGCCGCGAGTAGCCCTTCGTCAGCGCCGCAATCCAGCCGTGCTCCTGTTTACGCACTCGTCCGAGGGGAATCCCGTCGCGAAAAGCGAACGAAACCAGCATGGGCACCATAGTCAGCGCCAGAAGGAGCGACCCCGTAAGCGCGGCGCATACGGTGATGGCCATGGGCCGGAACATGCGGCCCTCCAGGCCCTGCAGGAACAAAATCGGCAGATAGACCGCGATGATAATCATGACTGCGAACGTCATGGGCCTGACAACCTCATACGCTGCCTGGCGTACCGATTCCAAGGGTGACTCGTGCGCGTGGCTTTGTTCCAGGCGGTGAACGGAGTTCTCCATCATGACCACCGCTCCGTCTACGATCATGCCGAAATCAATGGCCCCCAGGCTCATCAGGTTCGCGCTAATGCCAAAAATCCGCATGCCCAACAAGCTGATGAGCATGGAAAACGGAATGATCGAAGCGGTGATGACTGCGGCCCGCAGATTGCCCAGGAACAGCAGCAGTACGGCGGTGACCAGCACGAAACCCTCGAAGAGGTTCTTCTCCACGGTGTGAATGGTGCCGTCAATTACAAACGATTGATCGTAGAACGGATTGATCTTCACGCCCGCCGGAAGGTGAAGACCGGCAATCCGTTCTTTGACCCTTTCGATCAGTTGCTTGCCATTTTCGCCCTTGAGCATGATCACCATGCCGGATACGGTCTCTCCGTTGCGCAGGGTAGCGCCCTCCGGCGGCGCCGATCCGATGCGCACCTCGGCCACGTCGCGAACGAGAACCGGGGTGCCGTTCTTGGCGGTGAGCACGATATTGCCAAGGTCGCCGGTGCCGCTAGCCCGCCCGCTGCCAATCAGCGTGTACTGTTCGGAGGCGTGCTCGATGTAGCCGCCGCCGAAATTGGTATTGTTCTCCTCAACCCGTCCAGCCACATCGTGCACTGTCAATCCGTATTGATCGAGCAGCGCCGGATCGACCACGATCTGGAATTGCTTGGTCTGCCCGCCCCAGGCGTTGATCTCGCTGACACCCGGAATCGTTCGCAACTGTCCCTTGATCACCCACTCGTGCAGGTCCTTGAGTTCCATCGCGCTCATCGGCCCGGAAAGCGTGTACTGGTAAAGCTCGCCGAAGGCAGTCGCCGGCAGGCCCAGGGATGGCTGCACGCCTTGCGGAAGTAGCGTCGAAATCTGCTGCAAACGCTCGCTGACCAACTGGCGTGCGAAATACATGGGCACGGAGTCGTCAAAGACCACGGTCACCATGGATAATCCCAGCTTCGACAGTGAGCGTACTTCCTCTTTGTTTGGCAAGCCCAGCATGGCGCGCTCGATCGGGTAGGTGACCAGTTGCTCAACTTCGCTAGGGGGCAGCGACGGCGCGTCCGTGACTACTACGACTTGGTTGTTCGTGAGGTCAGGGAAAGCCTCCACGGGAATTGTGTACAACGCATATCCGCCGGCAGCCAGCAGAACGACAATGCCCATCAACACCAGCCAGCGATATGCGAGCGTGAAATCGATGATGCGATTCAGCATCTCCCTACTCGCTTTCCATTGTGGATTTCAGGAGCTGCGATTTCAGGACGAAGCTTCCTCGAACGACCACCTGCTCGCCAGCTTTGAGCCCGTCGAGCACTGGAGTCTTGCCGCCTGCGGTTTCACCGGTTCGGACCGGACGCACTGTGAAGTGTTCCGTTGACGTCCTCACGAACACGACGTCCTGGCCATCCATCTGCTGCACGGCATCGGAAGGAACCAGCAAGGCCGGCTTGCGCCCGCCCACAGGGATTTCAGCGGTGGCCAGCATTTCCGGCCGCAAGCGGTTACCGGGATTATTGAGCACGATTCGCACTTGCATGACCCGGGTGGCCGGATCGAGCTCCTGCCCAAGATTGGTGATCTTGCCCGGGAAGGACTGGCCGGCCATGCCTTGCGGCGTGACGGTCGCGGATTGGCCCACTCGCAGTTGGCCGAGACTCTCCTGACGAACGGAGGCGAGCATCCAGACTTGTGAAAGATCGCCGATAACGAAAGTGTCCGCCGAAGGCTGCACGGTCTTACCGGGGGTCACAACCTTCTCGATTATGTAGCCGTCGGCGGGAGCGAGAATGGGCACGTCGTCGGCAATCTCCTCGGGCGTCCCCGGAGCGGGATCCGCGGGCACGCGAAGATCATCCTCGAGTTGGTCACGGATGCGGTCGACTACGATTTGACCGTTCTTCAGCGCGGCCTGCGCAGCTACCTGGTCCTGCCGTGCCTGTTCGACCTGCTGCACCGATCCCGCCTTCAGCGAGAGCAGCGTCTGCGCGCGATCATAATTTCGCTGAGCCTGCCCAGCAGCCGCTTCCAATCGGGTTAAATCTGAGATCGCAGTGCGATACTGAGCGCGGGCTTCGCGCACTTCATCTGCATGGTACCGGGCCAATATCTGTCCTTTATGCACATAATCGCCCAGGCCGGCGAATACCATCATGACCAGACCGTCGGTGCGCACGCCTACGCGCCAAGTACGGTCGTCAGCCAACGTGATGCGACCGGTGACACGGAGCATGTCCGGCTCGCTGCTGAGCGCCGCGACCTCCGTTTGGATCATGCCTATCTTTTGCGCATCGGTAGAGAGCACGATTTCATCCCGATTTGTCGAAGGGTGGGAGGCGCTGGGTTCCGCCCCGGACCCAGGGGCTTTGTTGGTGCAGGAAACGGCAAGCAAAGTTGAAAAGAACAAGAACAGGGCGAGTCCCATTTTCATTGGCTGACTCCTTCCGCGAATTCCAAATTGACGATGCTTTGCTGGTACTCCACCATCCCTTGCACCCAGGTCAACTCCGCATCGAGCCGGGCGCGCTGCGCATCCAGCAGCCGGAGCAAATCTGTGCCCCCTTGCGCGTAGGCGGCCTGGGCGATAGTCGAAATCTCCGTCGCGTGTCCGCGTAACGGTTGTAGCGTGTCCACAACTTCGCTGCGTCTCAGCTGATATTCCTGCAGTGCGCCATAATAGTCGGCGAGGACATCGGTCTGCGTTGCCGCCACTAATTGCTGTTGCCTGCGGACTTCCGCGCTCGCAGCTGCCCGATTCCCCTGATTTCTGTCCGTGATCGGAAGCGTAATTTGTAACCCCGCGAGCGCCGTGTTCGTCCCGTTCGTCGTGTCGGGCAGTTGGGTCCTCTTGTAGCCGTAGATCAAGTTCAGGTCAGGCCGCGAAGAGACATCCTCCAGCCTTGCTTTGGCTTGCGCCTCTTGCAGCGCCGCGTCGGCAACCCTCATCTCCACGCGCTGTGCAAGCACGTGTTGAATCTCGGGGGCAGCGAGCGGAGTTTGGTTCGCATCGAGCAGTTCCGTCAGTACCGCCTCGGAAAAATCAGTCTGGCCCATCGCCCTGAACAGTTGCACTCGGGCCCTGGTATTCTCGAGAACCGCCAGATTGGCGGCGATCTGCAAGCGTTCGGCTTCGAGGCGGATACGGAGAAAATCCTGTTCGGAGATAGCCCCCACGCTGAATTGCGCGGAGTGGTAATCAATGACGCCCCGGAAGCTCTCGACCGTGGCCTTCAGCACATCGCGAATCTCCTGAGCGCCGCGCGCGGACCAATACGCCTGCTTTACGTTTTGCACGATCTGCCTTCGCGCAAGCTCGTACTGCGCCGAGGCGTAATTGACTCCCTGTTCGGCCTGGGCAATTCGTTGCTTCCTTTTGCCCAGGATATCCAGCGGCTGCGTCAGGTATGCATAGGTGTCCACATCGCGGCCGTACGTTTGGCCAGGCCGGAGATTTTGATTTTCAAACTGAAACACAGGATTGGCCAGGAGTCCGGACTGTTTCTCAAGCCCCTGAGCAGCCGAAACCCTTTCAGCTTCAGCCTTGAGCGATGCCCGTGAGGCCAGCGCTTTGTCAATCGCGTCCTGAAGACTGATTCTGGTTTGCGCCCGGCAGGGAAGAGATGCGCCAGTAAACATGCCAAGCCAGATTAGTGTGCTGATTCCAAATGCCAAAGTAGTGCGTATGGTCGTCACAGTGCTCCTCTCAGCCGATGCGTAGGAATTCAGACGCAGTTGCGCCAGCGCTACACAATGAAGCGGACACACCCGTAGGTGTTCTTAGGGAAGGCTAAGCAGGAGGGGCGCGCGGTGGAGAAGACCCAAGTGCGGGCGGGTCGTGTCCACGCACCTCAACGAATTCAACCGGGGCGAAACTCTCGGCAGGAGAAGCCAAGATAACCGGCGATCCAGGGAGGAATATGGGAGGTAGAGCGGATAGTTGGATGGCCGCGTATGTATCCAGGGAGATCGCCCGGTGATCATCGTCGGCTCCCGTGACAGTGGCTCCGCCATCGTGGCCGGCAGGAATGAAGATTGCAAATGGGTGGGAGTGGACGATGCTGGGATGATGCGCCTCGTGTTCCTCATGATCGTCATCCACGCCAAGATGCACGTGCTGAAATGGCGCCATGTACAACGCCATGAGGAGCGTCAGGCAACCTTGTACTGCAATGAGGCGACGCATCGGCTGGGATTATACATGAGGCGCCAGACCTTCGTTCATTGACCATTTCGGACACACCCACCGGCAGCGCAATCAGTTGCTCACCGATGCCAAGTGGAGTACAACGTGACGGGCGCGTGTAGTCTGCCCGGTGGTGCATTTGCCATGAGCGACTTGGATAAAAAGACGAAAGCGTTTTTATTTTTGATCGTTGCATTGGCCGTTTGCGGATCCGCGAGCGCACAAGATCAACCTTCTTACAAGGTCGACGCCGCTTGGCCAAAGCAGTTGCCAAACAATTGGATCATGGGGCAGGTCAGCGGGATCGCTGTCGATCGCCAAGACCATGTCTGGGTCCTCCAGCGTCCGGGCTCTAACGTAAAAGATGATCTCGGCGCGGCACAATCTCCTCCGGTTTCTCAGTGTTGCTTTGCTGCGCCGCCGGTTTTGGAATTCGATCAAGCGGGTAACCTCATGAAATCGTGGGGTGGCCCCGGTTCAGGGTATGACTGGCCGACTTCGGAACACAGCATCTTCGTCGACCAAAAAGGCAACGTGTGGATCACCGGAAATGGCGCTACGGACCGGCAGGCGCTCAAATTCACGAATGACGGGAAATTCATCGCCGAGATCGGACACCCTTCCAAGGCGCCAATGAACAGCCTGGACACGACCCTGCTGGGTCGTCCGGCGGGCATCGAGGTGGATGAAAAAGCCCGCGAACTGTACATCGCCGACGGCTACGGGAATCGGCGCGTGATTGTCTTCGATTCCGATAGCGGAAAATTCAAGCGGATGTGGGGCGCATACGGGAGTATGCCGGTCGATACAGATCGGGGGCCTTACGATCCCAGCGCAGCGACTGATCGGCAGTTCAGGACTCCGCTCCACTGCGTCCACCTATCCAATGACGGACTTGTCTACGCCTGTGACCGCGTTAACGACAGACTCCAGGTTTTTACGAAAGAGGGCAAATTCCTGAAGGAATTCTTCTTGCGTAAGGAGACTCTGGGCAATGGCTCTGTCTATGATCTCGCATTCTCGCGAGACCAGGACCAGAAGTACCTGCTGGTGGCTGATGGCGAAAACAATGTGATATGGACCCTCCGTCGAAGTGACGGTGCCGTCCTGGGCAGCACCGGTCACGCGGGACGGAATGCAGGCCAGTTCCACCACGTGCATGAAGTTGTCTCGGATTCCAAGGGGAACCTGTACACCGGCGAAGTGGAAACGGGGAGGCGGGTTCAGAAATTCATGCTGACGAAACGGTAACTGGAAGTCTGGGCCAGGTAAGCACGAGTGACAACACGTAATAGTCGCAGAGAGGAGCGCTCCATATGCGTACTTCAATCGTTTTCGTGATAGGACTTCTTTTAGGGTCGGCCATGTCCACAACTCTCGCTCAGGGCAACAGGCTCGCGGGAATGGATGTAGTGAATCACGTCGGGATTTACGTTGAGAACGTCGACGAGGCCAAGACCTTCTACACGCAGAAGATGGGGTTTGGCGAAGCGTTTACAGTGCGCGATGATAAAGGGCAACCCACTCTGGCATATGTACAGGTAAGCCGGAATACCTTCGTGGAGCTACAGCCAGCCGGCGCCAATCGTCCCGCCGGTATCAGCCACGTTGGGCTGCAGGTCGAAAATATTCGAGCCACGATCGCCAGTCTGAAGCAGCGCGGCGTGACCGTCGAGGAACCTCGCGTCTCATCCACACAGTCAATGATAGCGAACGTGACCGGTCCTGGCGGCGTGAGAATCGAGCTATCGGAACTTACTCCGGAGTCGCTCCAGCGGAAGGCAATTGACGGCTGGAAGTAGGCCCTAACAGGCGTCGTCAAAGCAGTCTGGGTTGCCTCGGCTGCCTGGCCGTCGCTCACCAGGAAATCCTGGTTCGCATTCAGGTACTTGCGACCGCCACTTGTCACAAATTCTGTTTAAGGCGATGTAACGGATAAGGTTCCATAGTTTGAGACAGTTACAGTATTGGATTTTCCTGCATAGGAAATTTGAAAACTCGAAGCAGTACTTCCACTTTGTGTGACTGTAACAGCCCCGTTGGGCTTGAATTGTATTACCGTTGCGGCAGTTAGATTGACCGGCGAGCCTGACAGCGGCACAGCAGTGCCTATGTTGGTAAAAGTGGTGGTACCCGGCGGTTCGCTGGAAATCTGGCATGTGGGGTTATTGCCGCTGGCGTCCCCCTGGATGGTGAGCTGAAACGGGTAGCTACCCATCAAGGACTGGAAGCGCGTGGATTGAATGGCCCATGTGGCGCTGTTCACAGCCGAGCGAAGCTGATACGAATTAATCGAGCTCTTTACCAGAGGAACGGCCATACCCGCAATAATCATGGCAATGAGCAGGACGACGCTCATTTCGATTATGGTAAAGCCGTCGGACGCCGCCGCTCGCGGCTTTCGAGCTTTGGACAAGCCGATCGTGTCGTCTTGGCATCGGTAGCAGCTTTGTGTCGTATTAGAAGCCATAAATAGCCGAAAATCGATTGCATTGTGACTTCGTTATTCCTCGGCTCTATGTAGTGCAGATCGGCTGCCACGTTGTTTTTGTGTCTTGCTATGTATAAGAAGGGGATACGGGCTAACCGCCGGTGTCAAAATTACCCCGCTGTCCAAAACAAGTTTGACTGTACGCGCCAATTACACCTCGGCGGGATCGCGGAAGAGGCTCGAAATGCGAGACCGGCTCGTTGGAGTAAATCGCATGGTCGGTATTCTCGTTCATGGCCGCTAACTTAAAATATCCGTGGCAGCAATCGGTGGTGGATGCGATGGCGGAAACGGATGCAACCCGTCAGGCGCTAAAACTCGCCGCGGCGGAAGAGGCTATTGCCGCACGGCTGTGCGAAGCCCCGGGCGCGGAAGAACGGCGTGCCCTGGGAAACGCACTGACCTCTTTAAAGATGTTGTTCCCTGGAAATCCGAACGCCGGCGAGACAGGTTAAACGGCACCCGCGACAGCTCATGACCCCTCAAACCCTACCAATCGGCGGTCCGGGAATTGTGGATCGTGATTCCTCGCGCCGAGAGTTCGCCCAGCAATTGCACGATGGCAGGTGAAACTTCGCCCTC
>Ga0207110_10030_pt1 | contig 31794 bp, 36 predicted proteins | sample Alteio_BWMinHeat_74_FD_153582 | JGI IMG/M metagenome (GOLD analysis project Ga0207110, IMG submission 153582) | Enriched cells from forest soil in Barre Woods Harvard Forest LTER site, Petersham, Massachusetts, United States -... | ecosystem: Environmental > Terrestrial > Soil > Temperate forest >...
CCGGCTGCTCATCGCGTTCGCGCTGATGGGCTTAGTGCTCTTCATCACGCCTTACGTCATTAAAACGCCTCCACCGCAGCCGGATGACCAAGGCAAGACGGCCAAGACGGCCGAGGTGAAGCCCGTGGTTCCGCCCACAAACACGGATGGCAAGCCCGTGGAGGTTCCCGGCCAGGTTCAAGCCAGCCAACTGGAATTGCCCTCGATCGACAACGATCATTTTCGTGTCGTGTTTTCGAATCAAGGAGCCGTGGTCCGGAGCTGGGTCCTTAAAGGCGTCAAGGACCACCAGGGGCGTCCTCTCGATTTGGTCAACTCGCAAGCGATGGGTAAGCTGCCTGGTCCTTTCGCGCTGTACTTCAAGAATCAGAAGCCCCAGGCGGATCCGGACACAGCGCTGTTTCAGGTTCACCATCCCGATCCGCTGACTCTCGAGTTCGACTATTCCGATGGCCGGACGGCGTTCCACAAATCATTTCATTTCACGCAGAGCGGCTATTTGGCGGACATTAGTTCGCGAGTTTCGCAGAATGGCGTGCTTCTGCCACATGCGCTTGCGTGGCGCGGAGGATTCGGCGATTCGACGGTGGTGAATCCCGCCAACTATCAGCTTCCCTTGTACTACGACCTGCCCAATACCAAGTTGAACGAGAAGGCCGTGAAGGACGCTAAGAATGGACCTGTCTCTTCTTCCGGCGAATACTCCTTCGCGGGGCTGGAGGATACCTATTTCGCGGGCGTGTTCCTTCCGGCGGCGCGAACTCCCGTTGAATTCACCATCTTTTCCGACAATCTTATTGGTCCAGACAACAAGGATGAGGCTCGAGTAGGGGCGGCCGTAGGTGGCGAAGGCGCGAATTCCTTCCGCTTTTATCTAGGGCCGAAGGATGGCGACATCCTCGCCAAGGTGGATACTCGGCTCGAGCCGCTGATCAGCTGGGGCTTTTGGGGATTCCTCGCCAAGTACCTGTTTGAAATGCTGCGCTGGACCGCGGACCACGTGACCCACAACTACGGATGGGGCATCGTGCTCGTCACGCTGGCCATCAACATGTTGCTGTTGCCGCTGAAGATCACCAGCATGAAGTCGTCGCGGCAGATGCAGGCGTTGCAGCCGCAGATCGCGGCGCTAAATGAAAAGTACAAGAATCTTTCCATGCGGGATCCGCGCAAGGCGGAGCAGAACCAGGAAATGATGGATCTGTACAAGAAGCACAACGTCAATCCGGTGGGCGGCTGCCTGCCCATGCTGCTTCAATTCCCATTTTTGCTTGCGTTTTACACCGTGCTGCGGATCGCGCCCGCGTTGCGCGGAGCCGGGTGGCTGTGGATCCCCGATTTGTCGCAGCCGGAAACACTGGCGATCCACTTGTTGCCGATCTTGCTGGTGGTTACACAGTTCGCCTCGCAGAGGATGACGCCGGCCCCGGGAATGGACCCCGCTCAGCAGAAGATGATGATGCTGATGCCGTTGGTGTTCGGGTTCATGTTTTATGGCCAGCCCGCGGGACTGGTATTATACTGGTTGACCGGAAACGTCGTGGGCATCGCACAACAGTGGCTGCTGAACCGAACCACCAAGGCGCCCGCGGTGATTGACGTAAAACCGGCGCCCAAGAAGACAAAGAGGAAATGACCGGTGGGACAAAAGTATACTCTTGTGGAAGCGGGGCCCCGAATTGAGCAATTCCTCCACAAAGTTTTTGAGCTGGCCGGGTTCTCACTGAGCTTCGTCGTTCGCGATGGCGCGAACCTGCACCCGGACTTCGAGAACCCTGACTTGCTGGTCCAATTTTCGGGCCCGGACGTGGACTTGTTGCTCTCCAACAAGGCCGAGCTACTGCTGGCCTTGGAGCAGTTGACCTCGGAGGCTTTGGGCATGGCTCCGGAGGAGCACTCCCGGGTGTGTTTCGACGCGAACGATCACCGCGTGCTCCGCATTCAGGAGTTGCGGATGAGCGCGCAGGCTGCCGCCGAGCGCGTCAAGAAGTCCCACCAGCCGTTCCACTTCAGTCCCATGAACAGCCGCGAGCGGCGCATCCTTCACTTGTCGCTGCGCGACGAGACGGAAGTGCGCAGTGAGAGCGTGGGAGAAGGTCCCATTCGCCAGGTAGTCGTGGTCCCCGCGGACTTGAAGATTCTGCCTGAACCCATTCGCCCTCCTCGGCCGCAACCGGAAGGTCCGCCCCGTTCGGGAGACCGCTTTGGAGATCGAGGCCGCGACCGGCGCGGTGGTTTCGGCGGCGACCGGGGACGTGGGCCGCGTGGACCCGGGCGCGGCGACCGGGGACCTCGGCGCTAGCAGACCTCCGGATTATTTCTCGCAAAGTCGCCAAGGCCCGCTAAGGAAACCTTTGCGAAGTTTGCGTCTTGGCGAGAGTCACAACTCAGTGCAACTCCGCGACACCATCGCCGCTATTTCCACGCCTCCGGGACGGGGTGGCCTCGGCATCATTCGCATCTCGGGCGCCGACGCGCGCGCGGTCACGGAGCGCTTCTTGCGCTTTCCGGCTGAGGCCTCCTGGCGATCCTGGTCCGCGCTTCTCGCGGACCTGCCCGACGCGGATGGGCAAACTGTCGATCACGTTATTGTGACCTACTTCGCCGGACCCCGTTCCTACACGGCCGAAGACGTGGTTGAGATTTCGTGCCATGGCGCGCCAGTGGTGCTGCGCTACGCACTGGAGCGGGCCTGCCAAGCCGGTGCCCGCCTTGCCGAACCGGGCGAATTCACTCTGCGAGCCTATGCCAACGGCCGCATCGACCTGCCTCAAGCCGAAGCTGTTCGCGATCTGATTGAAGCTACCACTCTCTATCAGGCCCGCATCGCGGCGCGGCAAGCGGAGGGCTCGGTATCGCGGCGCATCAAGCCCGTCAAAGATCAACTTCTCGAACTGATCGCGTTACTCGAGGCGGGTATCGACTTCGCCGAAGACGACGTGAGCGTTGCTCCGGTTCAAGAGATCCTGCGCCGCCTCGATCCGATTCAGGCCGGCGTGTCTTCTTTGATCGCCAGCTTCGCGTACGGGAAGTTGGTTCACAGCGGCTTCAGCTTGGCCATTGTGGGGCGTCCGAATGCGGGCAAGAGCAGTCTGTTTAACCGCCTCCTGGAACAGGATCGGGCCATAGTAACGGACATCCCCGGCACTACGCGAGATGCGGTTTCCGAGACGGCGTCACTTGAGGGCATCCCCGTGCGGTTTGTCGACACGGCGGGCATTCGCAAGAGCCAGGATGTGGTGGAATCACTGGGAATTGAGCGGAGCTACCAAGCGATGGCCGATACGGATCTGACCCTGGTTGTGGTCGATCTTTCCCTGGGTGTGTCAGCGGCGGATGAGGAATTGATTCAACGCGCGCGTGAACAAGGAAAGTTCTTGGTGGTGGGCAATAAGTCAGATGTGCGGGAATGTTCCTTTGAAGGGATCTGCACTTCCGCGCTCACCGGCGAAGGGATTCCTGAGCTGCGGCGCTGTATTCTCGACACGCTCGCGCCGCGGGGACGTCTGGAACAGGAGGGCGGATTCATCACCAGCCTGCGGCATGAGCAACTGCTGAAAGAATCAGGAGAGGCTCTAGATGCGGCTCGCAATGCGGCCAATGTCGGAATTCCCCACGAGATGCTGTTGTTGGATCTCTATGCCGCGCTGCGTCCGATCGACGCCATTACCGGCGCCACCACCGTGGACGATATCCTGAACCGGATATTTTCAACATTCTGCATCGGCAAGTAGAGTGGCGCAGCTCATGCAGCAAACCAGGTGGGGCCGGTCACTGACCGGCCAATCGCAGGGCATGGCCCGGCGCCACATTGTGGGGTGGCGCCATGCGCCGCCAGTTTCCTAATTCGGTGATCCGACCCAGATATTTACCATGTCGGTAAATGCCTCCGGCGTCTGAATCGCCAGCGGCTGCCAGCCTGGTCCGATATTGGGCGGGATCTGCACATTGAGCTGGTATAAATCCGCCAAAGCGGGCGCGAGTCCCTTGAATTGTATGTTGGGGACCAGTATTCCGCCTACATACACGTTCACTGGCCCGACGGTCCTCGCCAAAGGCTCCTTGGATGGCGCGGCCGTTCCTTCGGTCACTGCCGGATTGGTGGCCCCAAGTCCCGTGAGATACACCTGTACCGTCTCGCCCGGTGTTGCCGGACTGGCTTGATTGACTACAGAGAAGTTGGCGTGAAGAATCGCGCCGTCTCCGAGTCCATTCTGCGGGAGGCTGAACACTCCCGGCGCCGTATTCGCCAGAGGCACATCAATGGAATTAGACTTGGCGCCATTCACCGTCACCTGGAAAGTAGCCGTCGAACCCGATACGCCGTTCGGAACCACGGCAAAGAGCTGCGTCGGCGATACAGCGTAGAGCGGTGCTTGCTTTCCATTCACAGTCATCGTGAGGCCGCCAAGCGATGGAGGAAACGGCAAGGCGGATGCTTGCGCCGTTTGCGCCGCGAAGGTCCCATACAGCGTTACGAATCCACCTGGAGATACGGGATAACCAGGAGGAGCATAGCTAGCCAGATTGAAAAGTCCCAGCGGATTCAAGAATGGACTAGCGCCGCTTTGTGCCGGGACGCGTCCGCCGAAGTAGATCACGTAGCTCGAAGCGTCCGCGACGTCGACGCCGCTCACCGAGAAGACACCGCCCCCGGCGGCCGCATCCAAGTGTCCCCCGGCGACGGAAGTGGAGCCATCGGAAGTGAGCGAGTAGTTCGTCAGTTGTGAACCGTCAAACGCAGTAGGAAAATCGGATTGCAAGAGCCTCTGCGCCAACACGGCTCCCGTACTGATGGCGTTTACCGAACCCACGGTTCCGGTAAACCGCGCGGCCGTGGATCCCGCGGGATTGTCGTATCGCAAGCCCGAGAAAAAATAAAGTCCGCTCAAGCTTGCGCTGGTAGCGTTGTTCGCGAAAGCCTTGACGCCGAGCACAATGCCGTGGATTCCCGCGGTGGTTGAGCCGCCGATAAAATACGTCCCGTCCTGCGCCACAAAAATGTTCTTCACGCCGGCAATCAACTGCGAATTCACATCCAGACCCGCCGCCGCCGGAAACGTCATGGTGCCGGTCCCATCCGCATTGACGGCGTAGGTTATGGGACTGACATTTTGAGTGATGAGTTTGTTGCCCAAGTTTCGCGCTTGGCCCGTGACTGCCTTCTCGTTAAAGAGTCCCGCGCCGGTGGACGTCAGCTTAAAATTAGTGTTCCGCAGATTCGTGTCCGTTCCACCCGGCAGCTCGAAGCTGGATACCCAGTAGGATCCGGTGAGCGTAGCGTTCGACACAGCTTGAGTGGGCGCCGGAATCGCAATAAAAAGATCGAACTGATTATTGGCGCCCTCCGTGGTGGAGCCGACAATGGCGCCCTGAGTTAGCCGCGCGTTCACCGGGGTCCCGCTACCGAGGGCAAGAGTAACGAATCCGCCCGCTTTCACCGAGTAAGTTCCACTGCCGGTAAGCGGCACGGCGGGCGAAGTCCCTTTCAACTGCTGCGTGGTGAGAGCAATGTTGCCATTGCCGTCAAAGGTGGCGGAGCCATAGACGGTCTGGTATGACTTCCCATCGCTATAGAGAGATAAATACTGCACGTAGTACTTTCCGCTGAGCGACGCGTTAGAGGAAACCTGGCCTTGCAGGCTAGCGCTAAGGACCGCGGCTATGCATAACAGATATCTTTGTTTCATGCCTTCTTGTCTAACCCTATCATGAGCCGTTCGTTGCGGCACGCTGAGTTCATGGCCATGGCGCGGCTTGCCGTACCCATTGTTCTAGCGGAGCTGGGATGGATGTCCATGGGCGTAGTGGACACCATGGTTGTCGGTCGCGTGGGAGCCGAAGCCCTGGCGGCCGCGAGTCTCGGCGCCATGGTTTTCTACGGAATTGGTATATCCGCCAGCGGCCTCTTGCTTGGCCTGGATACCTTAGTCTCCCAATCTTTCGGGGCTGGAAATAGAGAGGACTGCCGCCGTTCGCTGGTTAACGGCGTATGGCTGAGCGCTGTTCTGGTTCCCGTAATCATGGGTCTGGTCTGGATCTTGATTCCCCTGCTGGACCGCCTGGGAGTGGATGCCGGGGTTCTGAAGGCGGGGCGGCCGTATATGTACGCGCTTAACTGGAGCACACCGTTCCTGATGCTGTACTTCTGTTTCCGCCGCTATCTGCAAGCCATCGGCATTGTGCGCCCCATCACATGGGCTCTGATCACAGCGAACGTGGTGAACCTCGCGGGAAATTGGATTTTCGTGTTCGGCAATCTCGGCGCGCCGCGCCTGGGCCTCGCCGGATCCGGATGGGCGACCTGCGTATCGCGAATCTTCATGGCCGCCGTCTTGGGACTGGTGGTCTGGCGTCATCATCGTCGTGACAGCCGCATATCTTGGGCACCCGACTTGCATCGAATGCGTGAACTGCTCCGCCTTGGTGTTCCGGCCGCCGGGCAACTGGGCGCTGAGATTGGTGTGTTCTGTTTGGTCACTGTCCTCGTAGCTAGATTGAACGCCGTCTCACTCGCAGTCCATCAGATCGCCTTGATCACGGTCAGCACTACTTACATGATGCCCTTGGGAATCAGCTCCGCCGCGGCGGTGCGCGTGGGGCAGGGCATCGGCCGCAGGGATCCTCGAGCGGCGGCGCGTTCAGGATGGACCGCCATAGGCCTCGGAGCAGCGGTGATGTCGGCGTCCGCGCTCATGTTGCTCACGCTGCCTCATTGGATCGCGCGCCTGTTTACACCAGAGACGAAAGTGATCGCCGGCGCCGTAACGCTGCTGCGAATCGCCGCATTCTTCCAGCTTTTTGACGGACTGCAAGTCGTTGCGACCGGCGCTCTGCGAGGCGCGGGTGATACACGCACGCCTATGATCTTCCATTTGATCGGCTATTGGATCATTGGAGTGCCCGTCGGAGCGGCCTTGTGCTTCTGGAAGGGATGGGGCGTGGCCGGATTGTGGACCGGACTGTCCGCCGGATTGATCGTGATCGGCATCGCGCTCGCGGGATTCTGGTATGGAACAGCCTTAAGACTCAAGAGGGGATGATACAATGAGAGAACTTCCACCAGGCCAGGTAGCTCAGTCGGTAGAGCGCAGCCCTGAAAAGGCTGGCGTCGGCGGTTCGATTCCGTCCCTGGCCACCACATTCTAAAAGACTTAGTTTTAGCCAAGAACGTCATAATCTAACGCGTCGAACAATAGTCGAACATCAAACGACGTTCGCTTGTTCGCCTTTCAGTCCTGCCATCATCTTCCACATCACCTTGGCCGTATCACCGGTCTTGGCGATATGTGTTTTCCCCAGTTTGGCGTAGCGCTCGGTCATCTTGATGTTCGAATGACCAAGGATCTTCGCCAGTTCATACAAATCCCCGCCGTTCATCATGAACCAGCTTGCAAAGCTGTGGCGGAGATCGTGGAAGCGGAAGTCTTGGATACCGGCAAGCGCAAGGACGGTTGCAAAACTGTGCTCAACTCGCTGCCGTTCGCCCGTGCTATCCGACCGCGGCGGGAACAGTCGCTCTTCCCCGATCATGGCTGGATACCTGCGGAGCTCTTGGGCAAGTTCGGGTGTCATCGGCGCATACCGAATCCTCCCACCCTTGAGCTTTGCGCACACGGCAATGAGTCCTTCACTGAAGCGAAGGTCGCGCCACGTCAGAGACATGACCTCGCCCAGCCGCATTCCGGTTGTTAGTGCGATGAGCACAATCATTCGCAACCGGTAAAACGTGCGGTTGATCTCTCGCGTACCTACCCGATACATCTTGGTATCGAGCGCAGTTTTGAGAGCGGCGATTTCCTCCTCTGACAAATAGCGCTCCCGCTGGTCGTCCGGTCGGTACACCTCCACCTGATCGGCGGGATTCCGGTCTAGACCGGTCTCCTTAGACCAGAGCGTCGAGGCCTTCTCCAACAAGTGATGCGCGACGTTGAAGTGCCGAACGGCGGTGCCAGCCCCGAGTTTTTTCCTTTCCGTCAGTCCCGCATACCACTTCTGAACTGCCGGGCCGTCAACTTCTCGGACGAACAGGTGGCCGAGCTCCTCTCTGATACCAGAGAGGATGCTCCGCTCCCGATCCCAGGACTTTTTCTTCCTGGCGAACTGTTCTTGGTAACGGCTGATCAAATCGCGCATGCGGAAATTGGTCTCTCGCTTTATATCCAAGTGCCGGTTTTCATCACGAAGCGACATCTTCTTGCGCTCAATCTTCTTTGCTACTTCGTGTGATCCGCGCACCCGTACGTTTCGATTGCGTCCTCCCTCGCGCCAACGGATATCCCATACTCCATCGCGTACTCTATGTAACGACATCTTCTGACTCCTTTCTCAAAGTGTTTCGATTGTGTGCTGCTCAACGTAGCGATTTAGCGCTACTACGTCGAACCGCAACGCTCGACCAACCTTGACGCTCGGAAGTTCGCGAAGCCGTGCCATCCGATAGACCGTGTCTATTTGAAGACTGAGGTAATTCGCTGCCTCCCGAACGTTCAGGAGCCGTTTGGTGACATCCCCATTAGACCGCGTTTCGCTTCCACGCATCATCTACCGTTCCTTCGAGACCTTCCTTGGAGCCACCGCCTCCGTGAGCCGCTCCATCTCGCGCGTGGTCGAGAACAGTCGAACCAACGCATTGCTCTCTTTGAAATATGCGAGCCAAAACTCGGATAGCGACCGCGTATACAAAATGTCTTTGCCGACGCCGTGGCCACCGACACCGGAAGCGTAGATTTCGACTCCGGCGAACGAGGCAACGAGCTTGCGGCGCTCGACCCACTTCAAGCTTTTCTGGACATCGATTGCAGCCGGCGTTTCCAAGTCAAACCCCGGCGTGTCGTCGCGTAGATCGGAGAGGATCGACAACGTTTTCCGGCTCGCATCCGAACTCATGAGCAGCTCGGCAGCGTACATGAGACTGCCGAGCACGTCGGTGTGGGGCCATGTTGGTTGAAGCTGTTCAGCACGTTTGCGCCATTCCGAAACCAAGCGCGTCCTCCCCTTGACCAGATTCCCGGAAAGAAGGCCCGGATCAGAGGGTAGCCGGGCCTCCAGGATTGTGTACGGGCTCGCGAGGCTCGTGCCCGTAATTCCCAACACTGAAACGTGAGATGCCAAGGGCATCTGACTCAAGAGTCGTTCTACAGCCTGCACATTCTGTGCAAACTCAGTTGTCCCCGCCGAGCCCTTAGCCTGGGCGGTCTTGGTCACGTCGAGGAGCACGACTGCCCGAAGGGCGTCAGAAGCGTCCGCCGAGGGCGCAACGAGCGCAATGAGGAGCGCGACGGTCAACAAGAACTTTGAAGAGGAATGCTCTGACATGGCGTCACTCATGCCCTGGTGGACGTCAGCCCAAAAGTTTGCCTCCACTTCCGCCGGCTCCGCGAGCAATGCGTGCAACCGCGTCGTGACGGCAAGGAGTTCATCTTCGGTCGCGACAAGGCCGCTCTGGATCTGCTTGCGCTTGTCGGCCTTGGCGACGCGTCTAGATTCCTGGAAGCGAAGCAACGCAAGGGCTGCTCCCGCTTCAATGCCCACAGTGCCCAAGCCCATTGCCCACCGCATGAGAAGAACCATTTGCCGGTCGTCGGTATGAGTCGCAGCCTTCTCGGCACCCTCGATGATCGCATCAGGCTCCGTGTCCACGTTTCGTGCCCAGAGGTCGCCGCGAATCAACGCAATGCCAAGATCCGTACTGAGGCCTGCCGCCACTGTCGCGATAACCGCAACGAGAGCAACTTTCCCCCAAGGGAAATAGCGGGGCAGCTGGTGTGCGCCAAAAGGCAGCAGGATCGCCAGACTCGCCGCGTAGATCACCCCCTTCGGCCCCATGTTGAAGGGCTCGATGCCATACCAATTAAGAATGGCCCCTGCAACTATCAGGAGGAACGCAACCAGAAGAGATATAACTGCAGATCCTCCGTTTACCCTTTGTGGACCGTACAGTGGAAGCTGATCGAGTTCGCGGCGGTGTCGCTTGTGTTCATCGATCAGGGTTTCCTGGCGGGCTTCGAGTATCACTACCTCAGGTCGATGGGCCGCTTCAACCTGGTCCCGCTCCCGCTTGCAATGCAGGCCAGCGGTCAATATGAGTCGCCTCAGGCCGTTATTGGCGATTTGGTAGCCCTCGGAACTTCGTGTCGGCAGATTCATGCCCTTCCCCCTTGCTGCGAAGTGAGTGTCAACGGGCCTGATCCCGGCGGCTTATGTGGAGATTCAATTCCGAAGCGCCATTGACGCCACTCCGCATCTGCCATCGCGAGGCGTTTGCGCTGCCAGGGAGTATCCCGACGCGTCGAATTCGATGAGAGACCGGAGGCAACGGTGTGTGCGATCACCCGTAGAGATTGACTCTGCCTGTTCATCTTAGTGTCCCCTCTCGTGCGAGAATGAGTGCACGATTCTGGCTCTTACGGCGGGCGCGAGTTTGCTCATCGGTATGTGCAGACGGGTGGGCGGATCGTCTCCGATATCAACACCGACGATGCCGTTTATCGGTAGCGCATTCGCATCCGCGACTCCCTCCAGAATCAGCACATTGATCAGTTCATTCTTGACGGTGTACGCGATCTCGCGGTCTTCCCCCGCCACTCTCTTTGCCAGAAGATTGGCCATTTTCGCTGCGTAGCGTAAAGCGGAGATCCGATCCCCTGTTGTTTCCTTGTCCATGTGGGCACACTCCTCCTCTTGACACCCATAGGGTGAAATGTATACTTCTTTCGGAGTCGAGCCCTTGGGTTGCCGCGCGTTCTGGCGAGATGAGAGGCGGTCGACGGATTTCGGACTTAGCCCGCTGTTTGTGGGCTGCGCCCGGAGTCGGTCGCCGGTGATGCTTATCCCATCATCGCCAGTTTGTGGGCGGGAACCCATGAACTCTCGGACTGACTCCGGAGTTCCAAACCGGCCAAAAACCTGGCTGGACAACCTGCCGATACGCCGCCGACGCGGCGCGGCACCCAACCCGATCTAAAGATCGGGTTTTCTGTTGTACCAGATTCGCTGAGTCGAAGTTCTCACGAATGCTCTTGAAATGAAAGACCCTAAGTCAAGAAAGGGTACCCCAAACTTGCACACATGTTGTGAGGGTGCCAGAGGCGTGCTCGCCCTCACGGGACCTGATGATTTTAGGGCTATTTAAGGTAGTCTTTCTGAAGAGGCCCTATGGACCCTATCGACCCTGAACCCAAGCGTTATCACTTCGGAACGCATTACTACGTGGATGCAGGCGAAAAGTGTCTGTATGACGAGAGGCGGCACGAAGAACCGCTCGTGAGCGGCATGCGTGTTGATTTGATCTCGTGGCTCATCCAGGCCTTTCTTGCCGAGACTCCACTCACTAAGAACGAACTCGCGGCCCGGATCTGGGGGGCCGCTGGGACTAACAAGAAGCTCCAAAATCTGATAGGACAGCTGTTCAATCCTGAATCTCTCCTCAAAGAGGGTCTGGATATTGGTAACCATATCGACAGGACGGCGCGGAAGTGGATCGACGGAACTGTTCGGACGGTCAATTCTTTTCCATGGATGGCGAACGGACAAGATCCCGAGCGTGCCCTCTTGAGCGCTGGCTTCGATCCGTCTCTCTCTCGTATGCTCCTGGACGGGAAGCGCAGTGTCGAAGCCGCGTATTGCGACATCACAAGGTCTGCCTTCATCATGACGTACGTCACACAGTCATGGCCATTCTCGCGGATAGGAGTAAAAACCTCTGGTGTGACGGCACACGTTAGATACGAATTTGCGCCTCTCAAGGACCCTATACCCCGGAAGACCCTTTTCCTCCGAATCGGGTGGAGGATCGATAAGGGGCGGATCGGTCACGGTCCCATACGTTGTCGTTCCGAGGAATGGCCGGTGGATGTCCTTCCGCCATTGAAACGAGCCAATGGACCCTTTTCGATGACCGCGTTTTGCGGAGCCTACGACCTGCTGAAGCCCATGTTGAAGCCCAGTGAGATCGATGGCGAACTCTCGCTTTTTGTCCGGCGTCCTGTCGGTTCAAGGATATCCGTCGAACTCGTCCTGATACTGCCAGTTGAGCCCTTCAAGAATCTGTCGCTAGTTCCGAAAGAAGGATGCCCCGGGAGACCGATGACGGACGAGGAATTGGCTTTGTACTTGCCTGTTCCGGAAAACTACCGTGTTCTCGGATGGATAGGAACCGAACCTGATCATGAAGGATATTATCGTGTCGGCGTTAGCGTCCCGGCTGTTGCCGGGCGCTTTTCCAAGTAAAGCCGCGTCGTTCGTCCGAGGGGCGAGCTCCGCGAGCGGACCCCCCAGCGGCGCGATAGCGCAAAGGGGGGTATCGGACGAGACGCGTCAACGTTGCCGTGGCTCTGTTGAGCCACGGGATGAGTGCTCCGATAGGAGCCTGTGGCGCCGGAATGCGATAGCACGGCGCTCCCCCTTCGCCCCCTCGCCCGGAGCGGTCAGCGTAGCCGCCAGCTACTGGCCGATAGGCTAGGCTGGCGGGGCGATAGCGCCGGCTCCATACTTGGGTTGGTCAAACGGAACCGGTTAGGGACGTTGACCCGGAGCATAGCGGAGCGCCACAGGCGAAACCAAGTATGGAGCCGGCGGTAAGCCGGCGAGGGGGCGACGCTAGTAACATGCGGTAGCGTAAGGCTTTATTGGCCAATCGGCCACTTGTAGCGTGAGGAAGTAGGTTCCTCACGCACATCCTCATGCGTGTCCTCACGCGCGTCCTTTAGAACAGAGCCGTCTCGGTCGAGGCGGTCGGCTGTCAAGGACAGATTCCCCACGGCTGTGATCGCCTGGGAATCGCTTGACTCTGTGGGGCCGTATACGGCCTTCAGTTAAACGTTTTTCTGAACAATGAAAAAAAGTGTGTGCATCGCTAGATCGTGGCGTGGAGCGCCGCGTAGCCGCTTTAGGAAGCGATAGCGTCTTCGGCGCTAGCCGCTGTGGCTGGCTCCGGCCCCAAGTCTGAGGGATCAATGTGCAGTTCATCCAGCACAAGCGGTAGTTCTCGTTTTGAGAATTCGTCAAACGGCAGAGCATGCGCCTCCCCGATCTTCGCTCGGATCGCCCGGCGCGCCGTCATATCGGCCAGGTCGGGACTCAGTGCCCACCTACTCTCCCCCACTCCCTCGGAGGCACGCGCCACGTGCTCAGCTACGCGACGCTCGAACTCGGCCTCCCCTATCTCCTCTGATATGACCCGGTCAACCGTGGTCGTTTTGTATTGTCCATATCGGGCGTCCATCGCCGTGGCCACGGCCTTCTGGTTGCGTTGCCTCCGCTCCCCTGCTTCCCGTAGGTCGCGTTGCGCGCGGGTCTCAAAATTGGCGGGCAGTGGATCGCCGCTGCGGATCAGATCGTAGAGCAAACCGGGACGGACATCGCCGGTCTTTTGGGCAGTGTCCCAGAAGGCGATGTAATCCGTCACTTGGCTGAGGCGTTCTCCCGGAACAGATCGAAGTAACTTGATGGCAACGGACGGCAAGACGCCTCGCGCCGACAGTTCATCAATCAGTTCGGGTGGTATCGCCGTGGCGTCCGGTTGGAGCGCGTCCACGGTGCCACTGTCCGTCGGCGGAATCTTGACCAGTTCCTCTCCTTTGGTTGGTACCACCTGGGATTCCAGTTTGCCCGGCGTCGGCAACCCCGGCTCCGTCGGCGCTAATCGGGCGACAACTACCGGTGCCTCCGCATGATGTTTTTGTTCCAGTCGCTTCCGTCGGTCTTGGTGAAACTTCGGCCCATGAAAGAGGACAACTTTGTACGACTTTCGATCCACCGTCTTCTCGATAGACCACGTCTCCAAATACTGGTGGTGTGCTAACTCGTCAAGAGACGGTTTGAGTTGTCGGACAATCTGCGAGGGCGACTTGTACTTCTGAAGCATGAGCATGTCGCAGAGTTCTTCATACCGCTTCTCAAACGATCCGGCGCGGTGGGAAGCAAAGAGCCAGACCTGGAGAAGTGGGACGAGGGCCTTCGCAATATGGTTCTTCAACTCGCGGTACGTTTCGTCATCGATGGGCAACAGAAAATGGTGGTTGATGTTTTCCAATTGCCATGCGGAGAGCCACACGTAATTTGCATCGGCGACTACGCCTCCATCAAGTTCTTTGCCAAAACTCACCGCACGATCAAACACATGGAAGCGATCTTTCGCGAATCGCTTCTCCCCTGCCCGGTAGACAACGCCTTCCGACATGATGGTCGTCGTGGTCATTACGTCAAGCCACTCGTTGATCTCGCGATAGTTGCGACCGGCTCGCGAACGTCCCAACAATCGCAAAAGTTCTGCCGAAGAAAAACGAATCGGGTTGGACACCTTCCCCTCGGCCTGCAAAATGTTGGTGATGATTTTTTGCAGCGCAAGATATTTGTCTTGGTCGGCGGTGATGGGCAAACCGAACATGGCACTCGGTACGATATCAGCGCTGACCTCGACACGCTTGCCGTCGATCTCACGGGTGAAGTTCATCCGCTTGATTTTCTGATCCTTCAGGCGCCGACTTGATGGCGTAAAAAATCCGAGCGAGGCGAGACTCTTTTCAATTTTCGTAAACGGCTTCGGTGATGGCGATGGGTCTGTCGTGATGGCAATAGTCCGAGGTCGATCATCAACGTCGCGTGCCACCTCCGGATCGAGGACCGCCGTGATCATGGCGACTTCGTCCGCAGCATTTGATCCGTCGAAACGCTCCGTCACAATTTCATCTGCGGTCATCTCCTCGGTGATTTTGTGTGTCTCTTCTTCCATGGTGATTTGCAACATCAACATCTATGATGTTGTTTAGAATTATATAGATACGTATAAGAATATCTAGTACCCCGCGTTGCACAAAAAAGCCTTTCGCCATCGGCATGGTTCGGCGCAGCGCTTGGGTTCGAGTACGAACTTTCTTGCGTTGGAGTACGCTCACACTTGCGTTAAGGTACGCGACTTCTTGCGTTGGAGTACGAACATCTTTGTGTTGAGGTACGCACGCTTGGGTTGAAGTACGATGCCCACAATCGCCTTGATGTAAACCATTTTGTGTCAATCTACGCGAGTCCTTGAGTTGAGGTACGCACCCTTGCGTTGAAGTACGATGCCTCGTCGGAGACGCTTTCGCGGGCGCAAGACGCACGAAGAATCGGCCATCATCGCGTTCCGCGATTGGTGTCGAAAACGCGTTTCGAAGACCAGTGCGGGTGTGGATAAGTCATTGACAGAATAGGGGAGTGGAGTAGATTTCTCTGGAGAGAGGAGAGATCTTTGGCAGACAATTTCATCGACTTCAAAATGGTGAAAGAGCGTGTCTCGATGGAGGCCGTGCTCGATCACTATCGAATCAGTTTGCGGAGAGTGAATCAGAACGCGCTCCGCGGAACGTGTCCGTTGCCGACGCACACGTCGGACAAAAGCAACATGAGTTTCGCAGTGCAGACGACCAAAAATATTTGGTCGTGTCAGTCCACGTCGTGCGCCGCGGCGCGGGCGGGAAAGAAGGGAGGCAACGTCCTCGACTTCGTTGCGCACATGGAGAAATGTTCGGTGCGCGACGCCGCACTTCACCTCGCGGACTGGTTCTCGATTTCTGAGACCGGCACGAAAAAAGCGGACACCGCTCCGGTTACAAAAAAACTGGTTGCAGAAAAAGAAGAGGGTAGAGGTGAAGAGGTAAACAGTCCGCTTGCATTCATGCTCAAGGATGTTGATGTCACACATTCGTACATCCGAGAGCGCGGCATCACCGAAGAAACGGCAACGCTTTTCGGCGCCGGATTTTTTCCGGGACGCGGATCAATGAGCGGGCGCGTCGTCATCCCGATCCATGATGAAAGGGGAGCGCTCCTCGCGTATGCAGGTCGCGCCATCGATGACAGCGAACCGAAATACAAACTGCCTGCTGGATTCCGAAAATCGATTGAACTGTTCAACCTCAATCGAGTAGGGGAGCGAGACGTGGTGATTGTGGTCGAAGGATTTTTCGATTGCATGAAGGTGACGCAAGCCGGTTACCCGTGCGTCGCGCTCATGGGCGCATCGATGTCGGACGTTCAGGAAGAATCCCTCGCGCGTTTTTCACGAGTGCTGTTGTTCCTTGATGGCGACGATGTCGGTCGCGCGACCGCGACATGGATCGCGGCGAAACTGACGTCGCGAACGTTCGTCAAAATAGTACACCTGGCTGACGGGGTTCAACCCGATCAGCTTTCGTCCGAAGAGATCCACGCTATCCTTGGTTCCCTCTAAGGACAAGCCCCACCCCGGTGGGGCTTCTCTGTATGCTCTGCAAGGGTGGGTGGGAGCCGCCGCCTCCTTGCGCAAACGAAAACAGCGGGCACCGCCGCTGTTTCGTTTCGCTCCACAAGTGAGCCTGATTTGGTCTTGTCAAGTCCGCATTCGTCTCTTGGCTGCGTGGCTGGTTTCGTCATCCAGTTCAATACCGATGTACTGTCGTCCGAGCAGTTTGGCTGCAAGCAGTGTACTGCCGGAGCCACAGAACGGATCGAGTACGACATCGCCGGGATTGGTGAACGCCTCGATGACAGGCTTGAGCGAAGGCACTGGCTTCTGCGTCGGGTGCAACTTGTTTCCCGTGTAGTACCAGCGCAGGACATCTGGCAAGGCGGTACGTGGCTGCGCCGGATTGCCTTTGGCCAACAGATACGCTTGTTCGTGTTGGCGCTCCAAGAAACTGGAACTGGAAGCATACGACTTTATCCATACGAGATGGCCGACGGGTCTGAAACCGGCCGCCCGCCAGGCCTGCATAAAGACATCTGCCTTGTGCCAGCCGTAGAAAGTGACGCAGAAGTGATCCGGCTTGAGGACGCGGAACACTTCGGCGAACGCTGGTTCCAACCAGTCGGCACGGTCATCGTTCTTGACGGTGCGTGCACCACGGTCGCGGTACCGGGCGATATACGGAGGGTCAGTGAAAACCAAGTCTATGCTCTCGTCGGGCAAGTTCCGAAGGATGTCTCGGCAATCACCGGTAAAGATATGATTGTGCTGCATCGGGGCATTGACTAAGAGCGCTTCCTGCTAAATCCCGAGCGTTTGAAGCCCCGGTAACGCCGTCCGTCGCTACTGCGGCCGTCTTCCTCCGCCTTGACTTTGGGTGGCCTCTGCGCTGGTTGCTCTGCGGCGTTTTGGCCGTTGCGGTACGACTCCAAAATCTTCGCCTTGATTTCGGCTCGTAGCCGAGCAAGCCAGTCTTCGTCTGATTCGCCTTCGTTCGGGCCTGCGAAAATGACGGCACCAATCCAGGCGTCTATCTCTTGAAAGTAACTCATGTGTGTTGTTGGTTATCGTTTTGTAATTCGACCTCGGCGAAACTTCCTCGACTGAAGGTTCGCCTCGTGAAGCGGCCTGCACGCTCCGCGTGCTACCGTCCGCGAAGCGGGGCGAGCCTTCGGGTGAGGAAGAAATACAATTCTGAGGCGGCGGCGTGGGGGCTCGCCGAGGTCGAATTACAAAACGATAACCCGTCAATACTTGTGTACTTCCGGACTTCCGATTTGAACCTAGGTCGTGAACTGGCGTGCCAGAACAGGGAACAGGAGCCGGTCGGAGCGGCGACAGGGACGCCTCTGGGCGGTCGCCCGGTTGACCTGAGTGTGTGGAAGTCGAGCGAATTGCGATCTGAACACAAACAGTGTTCTGATCAAAATGGTGGTCTTGAGTGAATCTTCCTATTCCAAACGGCCGCGAGATCGGTGAATGCATCTACTGCGGCACGCGCGACGAGCCACTTGGCAAAGAGCACGCTGTGCCCTACGGCCTTAATGGGCCGTGGACACTTCTGAAAGCGAGTTGTGACAGCTGTGCAAAAATCACTCACCGATTTGAGCGAGACACCATGCGGTCTTTGTGGCCCGAGATCCGCAATGTCCTTGCGATGCAGAGCCGGCGGCGCGACAAACGTTCACTCACCCTGCCACTCGTAGTGCAGCGAGATGGGGTTAGAGAGGTCATCCAAGTACCTCGGTCGGAATATCCGACATACCTTAGCACGCCGCTGTTTCCTCCTCCAGCCGTGTTCTGGATGAAGCGGCCAGTTAGAGGTGTGTTTACAAATCTCGATGTCATACATGTTGCTGGGCCCACATTCAAAGAGGCCAGTCAACGATATCCGGGTGCCGAGTTCATTGGGGCCCATGCGAACTTCTCGCCTGAGGACTTTGCCAAAACCTTGGCAAAGGTTGGCTTTTGCGCTGCGGTAAATGCGTTGGGGCTCGCTGCTTTCACGCATACTCCAATCAGAAAGGTCATACTTGGCTCTGATCCTTGTATCGGCTACTGGGTGGGCTCGCGGCATGGCGACCCTGTGAATGAGGCGCACGGAGGGCTTCATGCCATCAAGGTGATACACACTATGCCCGGCGCGGTCATTCATGTTTTTGTGAGTCTATTTGCTCAGTTTGGCGCGCCGGAATACCACATCGTACTCGGGGAGGCAGATCCGGCTTTTGTGGCTTCCGATGAGTGGCCTTTGGCGTGGAGGTAATCTGCATCTTCACGCTGCTGGGCGCAGAAAGCGGTTGAGAATCTTTTCTACCGCAGCACGGTCGCGGCCGTACCGCTGCCCGCTTGTCCGGATGACTTGGTCGGCGGTCGTTTCCTTGCCGGTCTTTGAGAACGGCGGGTAACTGTCAACACGAAACGGATCTTGCGGGCGCCCATTTAGCAGTGTCCGCACGTACAGCTTATAATCCGGGAGGTTCTGCAGTTCGGATGCGGGAATGATCGTGTCGTACATCTGCTCTGCACCGCGCCAGCCTTCTCCGCTCGCGGCAAATTCTCTGACGAGGGCCTTGGCGTCGTCGCCACTCACACGGAAAGAAACGATCGTGGCACAGTTGCCAAAAACGGCCGCCATCGTGTTGTCCGGGAGTTGTGACAGGGTTTGCGTACCGATGGTCAGTGCCAGGGCGTACTTGCGGGACTCACTCAAAATGGTCGGGAAGTCCACACCATGGATGAAGCTGCCGACCTCGTCTGCGTACAAATAATGCGGTAGCCGGTCGGCCTCGGGGATGTCCTGCCGTGACAGCGACGCAAGAGAGAGTTTCGTCACAATGAGCGACCCCAGAAGCGAGCTGACATCGCCGCCGAGGGCGCCCTTCGACAGGTTGCACAAGAGAATCTTTCCGGTGTCCATGGCCCAGCGAAAATCAAAACTCGATCGGGTCTGACCGATGACCGCCCGGAGCAGGGGATTGGTGATGAACGGAGAGACCTTATTAAGGAGCGGTGCGATGCTTTCCTCGCGCAATCGGTCGTTCTGGATCTCGTAGAAGCGGAAGAATGATTGAACCGCCGGATCAGAGACTCTCTTGACCACGTGGGTGCGGTACGCGTGATCAATGAGGAGTTTCGGAATGGCGGCCAAGGTGACCGGCTCGGGCTGTTCGAGCAGGGCGTAGACGGCGTGCTCTAACACGTATGCCGTGCGCGGTCCCCAGTGGTTCGGATATAAATTCCGGAGAATGCTAATGAGCGACGAGACCACGAGCGAGCGCTGATGCCGGTCAACGGATTCCAGCACGTTGAGTCCGAGGACGCGCGACGGATCAGCGGGGTTGAGATAAATGACATCGTTGGTACGGTGCCGGGGAATGGACGAGAGCAAATCCTCCACCAGGGAACCATGCGGATCAATGACGGTGAGGCCTTCGCCGGCGTCGAGGTCGGCCACGACCATGTTCCGCATAAGGGTCGTCTTTCCGACGCCAGATTTTCCGAAGATTGCCATGTGCTTCCGCCGATCCTTTTCGAGAATCGAGACAGGGGTGCCGCCGTTTTCTTTTTTGCCGAGAAAGACATCCATGAGTGGTGTTGATTATACGGCACTGATTCGGAAACACTTAGATGCGCTTGTGGATAGCTACAGGTTCTTGATGAGATCACGAATCCGAACACCGAGCGTGTCCGCCACAATCTTCAGCGTTTGGATGGTGACGTTGCTCTCGCCGCGCTCGATCTCGCCGACGTGGGCGCGATTGAGGCCAGACTTCTCACCAAAAACATCTTGCGACCACCCGTGCTTGAGCCTGAGAGCTCGGATGGTTGCGCCAATCTGCTCTTGAATGTCGGGTTGCACTCATAGCAAGTTTCCGGGTACTCTGGCTAAAGCCATACAGGTTATAACCTGCACACTATCTGGCGGGCCCACCAGAGCCAGACCTCGAAGGAGCGAATCGATGAAACCCAGACCTGCTGTTGTAGCAATCGCATTCGGTGGTCTGCTGGTTCTCGTCTTGTCTTGCGCCGCGTGCCAGACAACAGGAAGCCTTTCTGCCGCTGATGCGGAAAAAGCAGTGCGGGACAATTTTCAAGCGTGGCACACCGGTCTGGGATTCTCCGGTGAGACCCCGCTCCGGGCCGCCGATTACGTGTCGCTGGATAAGGTTCAGTACATGGACAAATCAGTAAAGGCAGATGGCAGCGCCGATGTCATTGTCCACTGCGAGTTTTCCGTGAAGAAGGCGTATCCGTCGGGACCGGCTCGCGTGGAATACTATGTTGCTGGCGGTGACTCTCTATTGATCAACGGGGGCGTGCTCTGTAACGGCATGAAGCTGGAGAACATGGGCTCAACGGGCTCATGCAACATCCGGTTTGCAATGCGGCGGTTTGATTCAGGGTGGCGGGTTCAGTAACGGTGCGTTGGTAGAATGAACGGTCTCCTTAACGTACCGCCATCAACCTTGTCCTCTGCTACCTAGTCGCTCTGCATGGGGATCGCTGAAACTTCCCTTGCGAATCGCGGCGGTTGATCCATCCTTTTCTCTTGTGCCGAGATAGGTGGGGCATGGTAGTGACGTGAATTAAACCTCGGCATCGCGATGCGCAAAAAGACGTTCCCGCAATACTGCAAACTCAGCATTCTCGAAGGTCACGCAAGAGTTGTGGTTCCCGAAGTGCGTGTTGGATCACTGACTTAGTTGTGGAAACCAATAACTTCATGGCCTGCCCAACGTTTCGTAACACTGGCGGCACCTCTCCAAGGCTCCCGTGAGCAAGGCCACTTCGGTAGGCGTACATTGCGCTCCAGACAGTCTCATGGCTGGCGGTCCCAAACGGACCGTAGTCAACTGTGGCCGGCCATCTATTCTGGAGTAGCTCAAGTTTCTTCTTAATCTGTCGGGTGATTGAATCATACGGATCTAATGGCTTTGGTTGGTGAGTAAGAATTGATTCTAGGATTGCGAAGTAACCCAGGAAACGGAGAGGGGAATCATGAGGCAGCGTTTTCAAGTGACCCAACTGAGCCACTTGTCTTCTAATGGCAGGATCGTCATTGTCCCACAGTAAGGGGTAAGTTAGAGAAAACTCATCAATGTTTGTCCTCGTGACGTCAAGAAAGAACGTACCATCGGTTCTCGTGCGCTCAAGCACTTGAAACAGGCGGGCTCCTTGCCATCCAAAACCGGAGCCACCGTCTGGATGGTGCATCATGGTGAATCCGAATTCGAGCTCAGCACTGGTGATATCAAAGACTTGCTGCAGCTTGCCGATGGTCTCATTAAGGCCTTGGAAAGCAATTAGGAAATACCGCCATTCGTTTCTTGGAAGCACGTTGAACTGCCCTTGCACGTAGTTACCTTCCCATAGATGTCTGACGTGGTAATGGATAAAGCCCGCCAATCTGTCCAGCGTTTTCTGGATCTCGTCGATCTCATCGTCCGTGGCCCGCCGCAATTCATGTCCTCGAACAAGTGTGATTGGTTCTGCCAAGGATCCAATGTTCATTACAAACGCATAGCTTGACCTCGGCGGAGTAAGCATTGTTCAATTGTAGCGCCCGGTGATCAGATATCCTGCACTCTTGCGCTTTTAGATGGCGATCCGCTCTACTTCGTCGAGCGTGATTTCATCGCTGGTGCGATCATAGAGCTTCGTCGTTCGTGGCGACTCATGCGCCGCGATGGCTTGGGCGTTTTCGATCGTGCCGCCGTTCTCCAAGTATGCAGTTATGCCAGTTGCCCGGAAGGTATGGCAACAGGTCGAAGAGGGGAGTGCAGCTCCCAGCGCCCGGCGCTTGACCATTCGAAGTACATCCGTCCTTGTGATGGCGTTCAGCGTCAAGTGGTGATGCTTGTCCACACTCCGAAAGAGAGGACCCTTTTTTTCATCGCGGATGCCAGCGGCGTCGAGGTAAGCGTCGATGTACGCTTCGGCATTGTGGTGCGCCGGCACTTCGTGACGCTTACCGCCTTTTTCATGCAGTCGAATCCACCAGCGCTTTCCGTTCTGAAAATAGTCCTCAACTTTCATGTGCACTGCGGCGCTCACGCGAGCGAAGGTATAACACATCAAACCGATGATGGCGCGATCTCTCAAACCGATGATCGTGTCCGACTCGATAGAGTCGAGCAGGATACGAGCGTCGTCCGCTGTCAGTGCGGGCGTTTTGCCGCGCTTGACAACATGCTTTGGCCCGCGCACAGCGGCGGCGGGATTCATCGGGAGTACCTGGCCAATTACGAGCCAATCGAAGAGCATGCGAATTGAGGCAAGGTGTTGTTTGACAGTCGGGGCGGATCGTGTCGCCTGAAGTTCCTCAATGTAGCCCGCGATGATCACCGGACGAAGGGCGTCGAGATCCCGGATGTTGTGCGCTTCGCACCACCGAAAGAATTGACCGACAGCTTGCGCATAGGCGGCGCGAGTGTTCTTGTTGCGAATGGTGGCAGTGAAGAATTCGACGAAGCGCCACCGTGCACGATCACCGGCGCGGATGATCGCACCCGGTAGCTGTTCGAATCCAGCCCGACCGATTTCACGGCGCGACGGAACTGGAACAATGTCAACATTCATTTTCCTTTGCGTCGTCCGCGCGACAAATGCGCAGCCGATGACTTCAACCGACTTCGCACGCGCCGTTTCGGTTTGCTCCACCAGATCGTTGGTAGGGGAGTCGTCTCGAAGGCGATCAGAACTCCGTTGTCAAAAACTCGCGACGTTGACAAACTCAGGACCATTGTTGTGTAATTCATGTGGTTGTAAGTTATTGATAAGACGCCTCATAACGTCCTTTATGATACTCCAATGATGGTTGAAGACAAGGGTGTTATCCACACCGAACTACTCGCGACGACTCTTGCTTATATGATGGAGCATTGCTATGCTTTGTTGACTTTCACTCATACCCGCCGTTTGCTATGAACGCAATCACAATTAGACAATTAAACGAGTCTGACGCACAACAGGTGTCTTCCTTACTCCAGTGCTGTTTCGACTATCTCGAAGAAAACGGATTCTTCCCAACCGGGTTGCTGGAAGGGCAGCGTAACATCTACACCGAGACAAAAATCATGTCTCTTATCCAAAATCCATCCACGGTCGGCTGCGGCGCATTCTCTGGTGGAAGGTTAGTTGGCTTTCTATGGGGTACTCGTTCCCACGGGATGCTATATCTGGAGTGGGGCGGCGTTGCCCCTGAGTTTCGAAGGCGTGGGATCTACACGCGTCTCTTGAGAACCGTTGAAGAAGAAACCGCGCGTCTCGGCTGCCACAAGCTTTGGTTTTTTACATCGGAGCAGAATACCCCTGGGATAAGAGCCTACATAAAGCAGGGATACACGATAGAAGGACGCCACCCAAAACATTTCCTTAAAGGCAGCTTTCTTAGTATCGGGAAGGTTGTTGCTGCCGAAGCCCAGCCAATTGCGGCATAACTGTTTCAGGGATTGAAATACGAACAGTAAAAGCCAAAGCAGGAGGCCTTAACTGTTCTCCTGCTCATGTCACATGCATCCCCATCTCACTTAGACGGAGGGGGTGGCGGTGGAGGGGGTGGCGGCGGTGGTGGAGGTGGCGGAGGTGGCGGAGATTTGCGTTCCTCAACATCCTCTTTAAAACTTCCCCAGCCCATGGCACTGTTCTCCTTCGCTGCCATTGTACCTAATCTGGCAATTCCGCGTGCGCGCTACTAAATGGGGCTAGCGTAAGAGATACCTGATGTTCGTCCACAACGCCGGAAGGCGATCGTCCTGCAAAATAGTCTCGTTGCCAACCCACTCTACGCGCTTCGCTGCCAGGCAGATCAAGATCGTCATTGAACTGCTGGCGGCTTGTGCGCCAGGTGTTGTAAGTTCTATGCAAGTCCTCATTCGCTTCCAAGTCGCAAAGGCGTGGAGCAAAACTCTCTAGTTCGCCACGTCGCTGTGGAACAATCATACAGATAGGTTCTCCGGCTTCGAAACGAACAGTGTGGTTTGGTCGCGTGCATTTCCAGTTCATCGTAAACGTCGCGATCGCCCAATCCGCCTCCACCAGACCCTCAAGGGGGTATATACCATCTTTGGGCCAATTTGATGGCCCTCGAACAAGAAGGTTGAAATGGGGCGGTGTCCTGAACAGATAAGGGATGTGCCATGTGAGGATTCCGTTACCGAAATGGCTAATAGCAGACACCGGACCATCTTTATTTAAAGGAAGAATCTGCAGACTCTTTTTGCCTCGGCTACCATCCCAGACTACATCTAGGGGGTGGTCATTCAAGAGAAACCATCCAGCTTGATTGGCGATTCGCAATGGAAGGCACCGATTCGCGTACGCGTCACCAGTGTCATCCATCCACGATCTACCAAGTAATGCGGGGGTGATCCGCACGGCTGACGGAGCTACCTGATATGCGATCACTTCAGGACGCGAGTGATTCTTATCTTCAGACATGTGCGACTCCTCATTGTTGTAAAGTGTACTCGATCCGTGATCGTGCAGCCGACCCACCGATGAGCAATTGTCCTAGAGGCTTGGTAAGCGAAGAGCGATCGAGCGCTTGACCGTTCCCCTTCCCCGATATAGGCTTCACTGCGGAAGTCCACCGCAAGTCATTCCCAACAACCAGGAGGAAGGCCCAATGCAGTTGCTCACGCCCGAGGTGCGCGCACAGTTGCCGCCGCTGTATTCGCAGGAAGCAAACAGAGATCCGAATTGCGTCTGCAAGTTCTTTTGCCCATGGTCAAACTGGACATGGTTCGCCACGGAAGGTTCACAACAAGATGATGACTTTTTGTTCTTTGGGTATGTCATCGGCCATGAAGAAGAGTGGGGCTACTTTGCCCTCTCCGAAATGGAAGCCGTTCGTGGCCCCGGCGGCTTGACCATCGAGCGCGACCTGTATTTCAAGTCGGGTCCGTTCAGCCAGATCCTCGAACAGTTCCGGAAGGAGCGTGGAGGATAGCCAACGAGGCGGAGTGTTACTCCGCCTTTTCTGTCGCCCTATTCTTGCTCCCCAGTGGACGCCCGCGCCGCTTCGGTGTCTGCGCGGCCACCATCCACGCTGGCGGTCTCCCCCGGCGTTTACCGTGTCCTGCGGCCAGGCGCTCAATCACGATGATGGCTTCCTCGATCTGCGTGCGCTCTTCGCGGAGTTCGGCCAGCATTTTGAGAATGTCCATGAGCAAAGCTTAGCGTATCGGGCGGGCGGATGTGGCATCTTTACTCAGCCAACAGATTCTAGTGCCACAAATGTAGTGACAGCCTATTCTACGAATCCTCGCGGCGACCAGCGGGCGTATCTTGGTACCTCGCAATTACTTTACTTCTGGGGAATCTGAATCGGGAAGCGCCGACTTGCCCATCCGCCAGCCAACCGGTTGAAATATTACCCGGCGCCGGCGATACTTCTCAAATGACAGTAGGGGCTTGTCATCATTGAAATTCTTGCTGATCTGGCTGTCGAAGTCTTCGGCAGACCGCCACAAGCCAACCGTCACGAACGACTTGAAATTGCCGAGCGATTCTGAGTCGAGGTGCCACGTAATGTACGGAAACTCTTTCACCGGCAGGCCATCGCTAAGAAATTCCCCAATCAAACCCTCTCGCTTGGGGACGGTGTTCTTTGTCTTCCAGAACTTCAGAAACGCGGCGACGTTCTTTTTGTCGGGCCGGATGCGCCAATGAATGAGGGCAATGAACATGTCGCCATTGTAGCCGCCGGAAGCCATCTGTTGTGGTCAGGGTCAGGTAGGCGGGACCGCACGTTAGTCTGTGAGTTGACGCACCTGGATAAACTTGCCAACAGCAAATGAGTGTTGTGGAACATCGACCAACCCGCCCAACTCATGGACACTTCATACAGGCTTGTTATACTGAGATCGAAAAGTCAGCCGAACAACGTCCGTATGGCGAGTCTCCCGTAAGGGATAGGCTGTTCCCCCTCACCGGGGGGTTTAGAGAAAGTGCAGCTTGACTTTGTATTTTCAATAGTTTAAGCTGGAAAAGTAGGAGCTTGGCGAAGGCCTGCCCGCTGGCAGAGATTGGTCTCCTATCGAGAATAGCCGAGCCGAAAAACCCCTTGTTCTCAAGGGGTTTTTTCTTTGATGGCTCGAAGATATTCCTTCCGGAGCGCCTGCGCGAAAAGGTCTCCTTCCGCCTGATTTCCTTCCTGTGCCGCCCGGATACAGCCGGCCCACATATCTGCCAGCCGAATGAGCGGCTCGCTCTCGTCACGCCGGCTCCTGACCATCTCCAATGAGATGCCTCGTAATCGCAGGGCGTTGGTCAACTCCGCTGCCTTCTTGCGATCAATGCCGTCGACATACACTCGCGCGGTATACGGCGCATTCGCTTCCGTCAAGATGGCGCGTTCCAGAACATCGAGCATGGGAAAGAAAAAAGGCAGCGGCTTCGGATACGAGCCAAAGAAGATGTGGTGGCTCCCGAGGCTCTGATCCAACACCTGCCTAAGATACTCCAGGCGGCGAGCCGGTCTTGATTTGTGCCACTTCCGGCTCCCTGTTCCTGCGTGTCGCTCGATCTCCATAAGTCCGCGCCGGAATCTTTCCTGATCACCTGAAGTGACGACCGCAACGACAACAAACAGGCGAGCCCGCGCGTCCTGACCGGTCTCATCCACATAACAGTAGAGTTTTTGTTTGGGTGATTTCGACACGGGAGCTCGAAGTTATCCGCTAAAGCGTACCATCTGCACGGCTGGCGTCAACTCTGCGCCGGCACGAATGACGTTCTTGACTGACCTCTGAGAAAAACCGACTTGGCCTCCTCGTCCAATCGCGAGCCGCGTGAAGAGCGCGGCTCTGATCCGGGCAGGAGCTTCTCTTCACAGCTTTCGCGCGTACGCAACATCATTGCGGGTTCGAGAACTCCTCTTCGTTAGTTCCCTCTCCCGCGCGGGGGATTTCCCCGGAGTTGGCAGGAACGAGAAAGCCAAGTCGATCTTCCCGCTTCATTAAAGCACCGCCGATTGAATTTGCGTAGGGGTCGGCGGCGGCACGAGGGGATGCCGGACATCGGTGCCAATACTCCGTGGCGACAGGTACACCGTCTCCAGGATGGGTGCCACGTTGTCCAAGGAAAAGTTTTTGAGTGACGTGAAGAGGTAATACTTCCGGGTTCGTTCGGGAACGATCGATGCCGCCAATGCGCACAGGTTCTCTGCTCGCTCGTGCGTGAGGGTCACCGTCAGTGTCCGAAAGTTCTTGATCTTGAATTTCTTCGCATGAAGACCTTGCTCCAGGTAATGCCAATAGGCGCGGATCTTTTCCGTAAAGCGCGCCTGCGAAGATGTCGAGCGATCGGCTTCAAGGAAAAAGTGGGCGCGGTTGGCACCGCTCGGCCGGCGTGAATCCTCCAGGGTGAAAAAGGCATCCGGCCGGATCGGTAATTTGACCAGCCCCTCCCGGTCTGGCACGGACACAGAGTCGTACAGGCTCCTCCCCTCTCGCCAATCAATCAACCGAAGATCGCCCGTGCGGGATGCCAGAGAGAGCATGACATGGAGATCGACGATGAGCATCTCGTGCTTGAGAAAAAGATCCTTGAGTTCGTGAGCGCGTAAGCGATCAGCCAGGACGCTCTCATCAACACTCCCCTGTTCGACCAGTTCGCAGACTGCTCCTCGCGCGAGCGCATAAATATATTTGTGCGGCAGCTTTCGGAGCGTGGTGAGATAGCCTGCGCGCCGCAACTTTAGCAGTCGCCGGTCGAGACGTTTGGCCGACCGTCCCGTCAGCGCTACGAGGTGGTCCATCTGCAAAAAGCGGAACTCGTAGATCAGTTTGAATATCTCCAGATCCCCTGCCGTGAGCAGGAAGCCGGCTTCGCTCGAAGCGATCAATGTGTTCTCGCTCTCCATATCAATGCGTTCGTTAGATTCCTGATCCATGACTATGAGGTCAAGCCCAAATTATGAACCTCTGTGCGCACCCGTCAAGGCGGCGTGGGGATTACCCGAAGAACTCATCGCTGTCCTCGGCGTGGGTGCCGTCGCCGTGTCCGGGAACGTCAATCGTTCTCGTTTCCGGGCTCGCTCGAACGAGAAGAAATGCCTGCGCACTTTCACGAATCAAGCGATCAACTTCCGCGGCCGGGCGAGCGCCCTGCCGAGCATACAGTTCTGCCTCGTAGCCCTCGACCGAACCCTCAGGGAGCGCGTGGTCGCGCACGAAGGGCACCTTGAGCGGCTGCGTTTTCTCGGTGTCGAGCTTAATGAAGCAGTGGCGCTGCTGTTGGTACTTGAGCATCTCGGCCACACGACTGACTTTCTCCTCGCAGCTCCACTCAACTTCATTGGTGAGCTCCTGGACTGGTGTCGGAACGAACACCGGAACCTCCGTCTCGCTGTCGGATTCCTGCCAGGATTCGGATGAGCTCGATGATTCTGATTCGGAGACGGACTCAGGCCCAGTGAACCATCCCTCACCGTCGTCGGGTATCCCGCTCCAAGACATTCCAGTGCTCGTCGTTTCTGATCCTCCCCTACTCGAACTGCGCCCGCGGATCGTGCGGGTTTCTTCTTTATATAAATGAATGGTGTGATAGTAGGCCTTCTTGATCTGGCGCTGATTGAGATCTGGCAGAAACATCTCGTCGGCCAACTGGCAGGCACTCGGCGTTGACAGTCCACCGAAGACCACCCGTATCCGAGCGTTCGTAAAGACAGACTCCTTCAGCCGATCATTCCCTTCGAAATGGCCGAGGTGCTGATGAGCCAGCACCATGTGCAGTCCGCCTTTCCGCACCTGGTCGAGCATGGCGGCGACGTCGTCGGTGACGTACTCCTGAAATTCGTCCAGGTACAAAGAAAATGTGCTCGGCTTCTCTCCATTCGGAGTCCGCGTAGCCCGGCGCATGGCCGTCTCGAAAAACTCGTTCAAGAGAAGGGAGGCAAAGACCCGAGCGGCCTCTCGATCAAGGTAGTCAGAGGAGCCAAGATTGACGAGCAAGATGTGGCCCTTTTCCATGATCTCCATCAAGTCGAGATTGCCATCTCGTAATCCCATGAAGCGCCGAATGCTCTGCGAGCCAACAAAACGCATCAACCGATTCTTGGTCGACAGAACCTCATTCTTCCAGTCCTGGTTTTTGGTGATGGCTTGGAGTTCATCCCACTCCGCTTTGATAAAGGAATCAGTGATCTTGCCACCCGCCAGTTCGCGAAGCGCTTTGTTCTTGAAATGGAGGAGAGAGGCAGCGTTCGGCAGCGTCTCTCGATTCTCAATCATGAACGTGTAGAGAATTCGGCAAATGCGACTGAAGGTCGGCGTCAAATCAGTGTTGGTCACTCCCCACGGCCGGATCGTGGCATCGACCCGGCGACTGACCTGCACTGAGATATCCCCTTCCCCGCGAACGAAGGGATTGAAGCCGGTGATGAAGTCCGGCGCCGATGGATTGATCAGAATGACGCGACGGGAATCGCCCACGCGGCCAACATCCTGAAAGGCGAAGTATCGGAGGACGTCAGTGCAGAGCGTGCCGTGCCAGTCGATGACGCATGCGCCATTCCCCTCTCGAACGTCTCCGCGGATCATCGATTCCAAGAGTTTGCTCTTGCCGGTGCCGGAGCTCCCGATGACGTGCATGTGCGTGCTCTGGCGTTGCTGGCCGGTTAAGAAAACTGGTTTCCTATCGGCGTTGTGGCCTAAGAGAATTCGTCGCACTATCGCTCCCTCAAGTCGGCAAGTATCTTGCGGAACTCCCGCTCGATCTCCTCTGTCTGCTCGGGGAATTCCTCTTTGACCTGGTCGCACTCTGACCGCGCTTCCGCTCCGGTTCGGAGTTTGTGGCGCAGTCGTTCGATGGCGTCGCGAGTCGGATCACTTGGCCGTGAGGCCTCCCTCACCGGCTTCTCGTACGTCCGCCTGCGCCGCTCTACCAATTCCTCCAACTTGATGTCGAGCTCCATCTCATCAACGTCGAGTCGCTTTTTGCGAAGCCGGTCCTCTTGACCAAAGTGCCGGCGGTCGGCCTCGTTGCGACTGAGCACCATGCACTGACTTTGGAGTTCGTTGATCTGACGAAGTACTTCCAGCCGCTCCTCTTGTGTTTTCTGGAATGACTGCAACTGAAGTCGCTTGATCTTCTCTAAGAGCAAGCCGTCGTAGTCCGATCTCCGGAAGGCTCGTGGGATGATGGGCACTTCCAGCGGGGATGGAGAATCAAGTCGCGGGCGGATGCGCACGAGCTTTTTGCTTTGCATGAATGCGAGAACCTCCTGCCGGGTTGCAATCGGACAGTCGTCAAACCGTCGAACAATAGTCGAACATCGACGGGCCGAAACCAGCCCAAACCGTCCTAGACCGTCCTAATGAACGGTTTGCTAAATGGTTGTGGAGATTGAAGATGTACTGATTCTAAGCAGGTTGTACGTTTCACCAAACGGCCCTGAAAAGGCTGGCGTCGGCGGTTCGATTCCGTCCCTGGCCACCATTTTCAATAACTTACAGACCATGTTTTTCGCCGATGGTTGCAATTGGTTGCACTTCGACCGATTCTAAAGGACTTGTTGAGCTCAATTGCAACCATTTCCGAGGGCCGGACGGCCCGCTTCGGCGTACGCCGTGAGCCTCTGAACTGCCCTCAACTGCGACTCCGGTACAAGCTGCTGGCAGTCAGGCCAGCCAGTCCGCTGAACCTCAGGGCGGTGAACACTGCCACGTAAACCATGCTTGCGTACGGCACAACCCCCAACGACCGTTGGGGTGTTTTTGCATTAGGAGCCTCTCAACTGGGCAACAGCTACTTGGGGTGGGGAATGAGTTTGGTGATGAGGTAGGTATCGTCAACGATCTTGAAATAGAAACGCCAGTCCTTGTTGACCCTGGCCTGCCAACGATCCCGGGCTTCGTCGTACTTCTTGGCGCGGAGCGAGGGATGATGCAGGTTATGTTTCAAGAATGTGACTTGCTTGAAATACGCTATCGCTGTACTCGATTTTCATCGAGAAGAGCGTTTAGTTCTCTTAAGGGCTGCGCGTTTCTTCAATCCTGTCTTCAGGTGCGCGATCATTTCCTCGGCGGTGTCGAAGGGGCCATGGAACGGACCTTTTTCAGCTTCGTCAAGTTGGGCATCAATGGTGCGGCGCTGCTCCGGGGTGTATTCGTCGTCGGCATTGGGAAGTTTGGGCAGGATGGTTATGACGCCTCCGGAGACTTTGAACTCCAGCCGATCGCCAGCCTTGATGCCAGCCCGGCGCTGTACGCTTGGCGGCACCATCAATCTGTTTTTCTCTTTAACGGTTGTCGTCATGGGATATAAAACTTAAGTGTAAACAGAGCCGAAGACGGCTTGCACTGGAAGCATAGCACTCCTTGCGAAAGCTGTGAAGAGTAGCCTGCCGTCCGACCTCACAGGAATGAAGGTGGGGCGGGCGAAATGCCATCGCTTGCATTTCGTCCGCCGCTTGACAGAGAACCAATGTAAGCCCGGTGCCAGTCCCGCCCTTTTCGGCCCAACATTATTACCGGCCTGGAGTGCAGCCGACAGGCCGGGAATGCGGCTCGAACAGAGAACGAACAAATGCGATCTACAACCCGACGTGACTCATGTCCCACGGATTTGAAATCTGTCAA
>Ga0207110_10032_pt1 | contig 31667 bp, 24 predicted proteins | sample Alteio_BWMinHeat_74_FD_153582 | JGI IMG/M metagenome (GOLD analysis project Ga0207110, IMG submission 153582) | Enriched cells from forest soil in Barre Woods Harvard Forest LTER site, Petersham, Massachusetts, United States -... | ecosystem: Environmental > Terrestrial > Soil > Temperate forest >...
CCGTATTCTCGTCCATATTCCCCTTTCTCGTGGTTGCCATTCTATGCGGCGTTCCGCTGCTGCTCTTTTCCGCTGCCGCGAATCCAGAGACGCTTCTCGTGACGATGCAGAGGGAGTTGCAGCGCGCCAGTGCAGCGCTCGCAAAGTCTGATCCCGCTCCCTATTTTTTGAGCTACTCCGTGGCGGATCTCGATTCCGCCACCGTGGTCGCCATGAACGGCAGCCTTGTTATTTCCGCGCATGAGCAGGAACGGCAAGCCGACGTGACCATGCGAGTGGGCTCACCTGCGCTGGACAATACGCACGGGCAGAGCCGCCCTACGGGGATGACCTCCGGTTTCCTTCCGCTGGGCGACGATCCCGACGCCACAGCTCGTGTCCTATGGCAACTCACCAATCGCGAATACGAAAAGGCGGCCCCGGCGTTTGTGCAAGTCAAGACGAGATTGGCAGTAGAGGCGGAGCAAGAGGATAAGTCGCCGGACTTTTCGCGGGAGTGGCCGCAAACTCACCTGGACCCGGCGGCGCGGCCAAGCCTTTCGTTCGATCCGGGGCAATGGGGCGACCGCGTGAAGCGCCTTTCCGCCGGATTCCTGAAGTACCCTGAAGTCTATTCGTCATATGTATCCGTGTCGGTGGAAGCGAACAAATCTTATTTCGCGACTACCGAGGGGACCGCTCTGGTTCGCCCCTCGGCTATCGCCCGTCTGGTGATGGAGGCCGAAACCCGCGCGGACGACGGCATGGGCCTGCTGCGCGTGGAAACGTTCCAGGCGGATTCGCCAAACCAATTGCCAACCGATGCCCAGCTCCAGGCCAAAGTAATAAAGATGGCCGCAGACGTTAAAGCCTTGCGCACCGCTCCTGTGGCAGACGCCTACGCGGGACCGGCAATGCTTTCTGGGCGCGCTGCAGCCGTTTTTTTTCATGAAGTCCTCGGTCACCGGCTCGAAGGCCATCGGCAGCGGGACGAGACTCAGGGCCAGACCTTCACCAAGCAAATGGGTCAGCTCGTCCTGCCGTCCTTTTTGAGCGTGGCCGATGATCCAACCCTGAAGCAACTGAATGGCGGGAGGTTGTCGGGCAGCTACGATTTCGATGACGAGGGAATGCCAGCGGCCCGCGTGCAAGCCGTGGATAAGGGGATTCTCAGGAACTTCCTGATGTCGCGGATGCCCATCGCCGATCTCAGCCAGTCTAACGGCCACGGACGCCGGCAGGCGGGAACGGGTTTGATGCCCACTGGGCGGCAGGGCAACTTGATCGTGACCTCGACGAACACCGTAACCGATGCCCAGTTGCGCCAGAGATTCATCGCGGAGATCAAAAAGCAGAGCAAGCCCTATGGACTGTACTTCGAAGATATCCAGGGCGGGTTTACGCTAACCTCTCGCGCACAGCCACAGGTCTTTCAGGTGCTTCCCGTGATGGTCTGGCGTGTCTATGCCGATGGGCGCCCGGATGAACTGGTGCGCGGCGTGGATATTGTAGGAACACCGCTGGTGGCGCTGAATAGCATTCTGGTTACTGGAGATACGGTAGAGATATTCAACGGAATGTGCGGCGCCGAATCCGGCCAGGTGCCCGTCTCGGCGGCTGCCCCGGCCATGCTGTTTTCTCAACTCGAAGTTCAGAAACGCTCTAGCGGTACCGATCGGCCACCGATCCTGCCGCCTCCGGGCACAAACGACAGCGTCTCCATTAGTTTATTTCCCAGGGGTGTGCCTGTGCCGGGAGCTAATCAATGAGCGCGCTCCGAAAAGTCTGGCCGTGGGTTGCGCCTTTTTTCCTGCTCGTATGCGCGGCATCAGTCTCGGGTCAGCAAAGGCCTGGCAACGTCCCCGCTCCTGCCGCTTCGGCTGCGGGTACCGGTAACGCGCTTGCAGATCCCGTGCTCAAGGCCATGAGCGAAGAACTCAACCGTTCGAAAGGGCGCCTCAAGATCGAGGGTTTGCCGGCGCCGTACTACATCGAATTTCACGTCTCAGATACGGATGAATTCACGGCCGAAGCTTCTTTCGGTGCGTTGCGCTTGAATCAGCGGGTCCATTCGCGGAGCTTGCGTGTCGTGGTTCGCGTCGGTGACTACAAGCAGGACAGCTACGCCGGCCCCGGAATGGGCGTCACCGCCTTGGCGCCGCTCGACGACGATCCGGTGGCGCTGCGGCGCGCCCTATGGCTGGCGGCAGATCGGGCTTACAAGTCGGCAACCCAGGCGCTTGCCGGCAAGCAGGCCACGCAGAGCCAGTTGAGCTCCGATCAGGGATTCGACGATTTTGCCCATGCGCAGCCGCTGCAATCGATCCAGCCTCTAGCCAGGCTGAATATCGATGCCAAGACGTGGACAGACATGCTGGTGAATTCATCCGCGCTGTTCAAGTCCGATCCCAAGCTCCAGTCTTTTTCGGCGCAGGCGCATTTTCGAGCGCTGAACGAATATTTTGTGAATAGCGAAGGCACCGTCACGCGACAGGGTTCTGAGGTCGATTCGCTTGCCATCTCCGGTTCCACGCAAGCGGCGGACGGAATGCGTCTGGATCGCGCTCCGGTTTTCGTCTCGAGCAAGGCTGCCGATCTGCCTACCCCGGAGAAGTTCCAGGCCGCGGCCGCGGGCGTGATCGACGCCTTGAAGGCTCTGCGCGACGCTCCGCTGGCGGAAGAAAACTACCGGGGGCCGGTGCTTTTTTCGCCAGATGCTGCGGCCGACGAGGTCTATGCAATGATCGCCCCGATGGTTGGCGCAAACGCCAATGCTCCCGGCGGTCGTGGTGGGCGGGGTGGAGCTGCTCCTCGTGCCGCGGGAAATCCGACCTCCAATTACAAGAGCCGCGTTCTGCCGACGTTTTTATCTGTGTCCGACGATCCCACGCTGAGCGCTTTTCAGGGAAGGCCGCTTGTCGGGAATTACGAAATCGACGAAGAGGGCGTTCGCGGAGCAAAAGTCTCGGTGATCGAGAACGGCCAGCTCGTGAATTACGTGCAGGGGCGCCAGCCGATGCGCGATTTCCCAGACTCCAATGGCCATGGCCGGGCCGGCCCGGGGCAGATTCCACGCGCCAGCATCAGCAACCTGTTCCTGAAGGCGGGCCAGCCGCTTTCCCCAGAGGAGTTGAAGAAAAAACTGATCGACATGAGCCGCGAGGAAAATAAATCCTACGGCTACTATGTCGAAGCGCTTTCCCAGCAGAGCCCGGGCCTGCTCTACCGGGTGTACGTCCAGGACGGGCACCAGGAGCTGGTTCGTGGCGCCGTCTTCAACGAATTTGACGCGCGTGCTTTGCGCAATGACGTCGTCGCAGCGGGAAGCGATCTCGCGGTGAGCAATCGAGACGCTGCGATTCCCACGAGCGTCATCAGCCCATCTCTTTTGTTTGATGATCTCGAGCTTCAGCGAAGCAGCGGCAAGAACGCCAAACTGCCGGAATATGATCCACCCGATCTGACCTCTCCTTAGCGTGCGGCAAGAAGATCTCAGAAACGGCTCAAAATGGATTCCGGATTACAGGAGGATCGTCGAAATGCGAAATCCGCTCACAATTGGATGCGCCGTTCTGGTGGCCGCTCTGGCCTGTTCGTCAGCAGGGCTCGGACAGACCCCTGAGCCGCCGCAAGGAGCAGGTGCTGCAAATACCCTCTATGGCAGGTTGAGTGGCGGCGGCCCGGGAGGACCTGCTCCCAAGCGTGACTTCAGTGGCTCTTGGGCCGGACCCTTGGATGCCAGGCTGGGAGAGGTACCTCCCATGACGCCTTTGGGAAAGCAGCGTTTCAGCGCCAATAAGCCGGAGAGGCAGTTTCATCTCTTGGGTTCGAATGACCCGTTCAGGACATGTGATCCCTTTGGATTTCCGCGCAACGTTATGAACGAAGTCAGAGGAATCGCTTTCGCCACGATGCCCGAGCGGGTCATCGTGCTCAATCAATATCAGAAAGTATGGCGCGAAATCTGGACAGACGGACGAGAGCTTCCCAAGAATGTAGGTGGGGCCGAAAAGGGCGCGCCCGATCCAAGATATTACGGCTACTCGGTTGGCCACTGGGAGGGGGATTACACATTCGTCGTGGAGACTACCGGCCTTGACGACAGAACGTGGATCAATAGCGCAGGCTATCCGCATAGTACAAATGCACACGTGCAGGAGCGCTGGACTCGCATGGACCACAATGACTTGCAGTTGGTCGTGACACTTGACGATCCCGCGATTTATACGAAGCCCTTTGTGCTCACCACGGATAATTTCAGGTGGATTCCGGATCAGCAGCTCGAGGAGCAGCTCTGCGTTCCGTCGGAAATGCTCGACTACATAAGGATCGTTGGAGATCCAGCCGGGAATGGCCTGCCGGCAAACTAGGTCCGGGGCGTGATGTGAGAATTCGAAGTTCGTCGGCGACGACACTTACTTCAATTTCAGCGCCTATCAGAAGAAAATAGACGCCGGTCCCGGCAAGTAAACTTGCGTCGTGGCATCGGTTTGTGCGCCCCGCGTCCCATTCCGTTCGCCAATTAGGAAATGTGTTTGAGACAGACATGTGTGTATAATGCGCGCTGTTGCGGGTCAAAAATGATATTCCGGTTAAGACGCGCGAAGAGCTAACCGAGGAGGGTGCGGTATGAAATCAAAAGCGATTTTGGTTGTGGCGCTGTTCTTATCTTGTTCCGTGGCACTGTTCGGCCAGGGCGGAGAAGGCCGCGGAGGCGGCCAGGGTCGTGGGGGCGGCGGAGGCCGCGGCGGCCAGCAGGACCAGCCACCGGCCACCGACAAGGTGACACCTGAAATTCCGGGTGTGGTCAAGGCTGGAACGAAAGTCGAGATCGTCAAGTTCGGTATACGGGGCAGCGACGCGGGGATGGGCATGCGCGACGGCAGCGTCCTGGTATCGGCCAACGGCGGCGTCGCCAAAATCGACTCCGACGGGAACATGACCACTCTGGTCGAGAATTCCGAGCAGGGAGCGGGCCTGGCGATCGACCCCAAGGGGCGCGTGATTGCTGCGCAATACACGAAAAAAGTCAGCGTGATCTATCCCAAGGGTAGTGAAGAGGTCCTGACCGACAGCTTCGAAGGCAAACCGTATATCCGGCCCAACGATCTGGTCGTCGATAAAAAGGGTGGCATCTATTTCACCGACTGCTATCAAGTTGGCGCAAAGAAATCGCCCGGCGATCTGCCGCAGGCCGTCTATTACATCGCTCCGAACAGCAAGAAGGTGATTCGCGTCGCGGACGACATCAATCGGCCCAATGGCATTACGCTGAGTGCGAACGACAAGATCCTTTACGTCAACGATTGGGACGGCGCGTATCTGCTTACCTATGACGTCCAATCCGATGGAACCTTGAAGAATCGCAAGAATTTCGGCAAATATGACCTGAAGCAGGAGACCGACCACGGATTAGTGAGCGGCGCGGACGGTCTGTGCGTCGACAGCAAGGGCAACACTTTCGCCACAACGCCTGCGGGAGTGCAGGTATTCAACGCCAAGGGCGAGCATCTGGGGAACATCGATGCTCCCTATGATATGCCGCCTCAGAACTGTGGTTTCGGTGGCCCGAATATGAGCTATCTGTATGTCACCGGCCGCGGTGTTGTGTTCCGCATTCATACGCTCGGAACAGGAGTTAAAGAGCGGGGCAAGTAAGCGCTGTTGTTGCGCCGCAGTTATCGCGCAAAGCACGGAGCCGGCAGGGCATTGGAATGTCCTCCGGCTTCGCTTGCGCGGCTCGGACCAGAGTTAGCTTCACCCGTCTCGCGAGCTTTTCGTCCACGGCTCCTTTCAGGTTTCGATTTCTTTGTATGCACCGCGGAATTTCTGCACGTACCTGGCCCATCTAAAGATTTGGGATTTCCCGCAATCACCGGTTTGCCTGAGCCCGCCCATACCCGGCCGCATATCGCAGCCAAAACAATCCTGCGGACATGGAATGCGCGCGAGCGAGTGCCTGAAGATAGATAAAGAGGAATCTTCAAAGCGCGAACGAATCGGTCGCACGCATCGGACAGCTCGATGCGCCCTTGGTAAGGTGCTAAAGGGGCGTCACAATCTCGACGCCCCGCAGACTTAGCGTGCCTTTATAGGTTTCGGCACCGCTGGGCCCGGCTTAGCGAACTTCGAATCGGCGATGGGAGTGTTTGGTTGCACGGTGGTCAATTCAGTGGTCGACTGACCGTCAACCCAGGTAGAGACCAGGTGAAAGGGCACTTTCACTCCAGCGACATCCCGGTAATCGGAGTACTCGACGTGGGCGGGAACAAAGCCAATGATCGTATTCATATAGCGTGTTTGCCGCACCAGTAGCCCCGACTGCTTATCAAAGTACAACTTTATGGCGATGCCCCCGGGAGTGCTTCCTTGGACCACTGAGACGGGCCGATCGTTGATCGTGATGGCAGGGAAGCCGACTTTCCAGTTCGTGAAGTTTTGCTTGATTCTCGCGGGAAAAGCCAGGCTCGCGTCCGCCCGGGCGCCATCCACATCGTCTCCCACCAGCGGCATCAGCGGCACGGGTTTGTCTACCGCTGCGACCCAGGCCTCGTGTCCGTCGTACGTCGTAGTGTTGTCCCCCGCGAGCGTGTGCACGACCATCGCGCGCATGCCAGGCGCCTTAGCGAAGATGTCTACGGGGACCTTGGCAAAATCCGTGTCGAACCCCATATAGGTCCCTTTGGCCGTAAAACTGGTTAACTTCGCCGCCGCCGCAGCCCCGCCGATCGCCTGGAGGTACTTGTCCAGAATTTGATCCGCGGTAGGTTGGGTAGGACCACCTGGCAAAATTTCAACGCGATCTGGATCCTCGGGAGCCGGAGTCCCATACTGCTCCGCCAGGCTCGGGGTCACTTCCGGGCGTTGGCTGCCGCGATGGCAGGTGTAGCAAGTCACCATGCGCCTTGTCCCGAAGTCCGCCTTATTGATGGCGTTCACCATTACCACCATCCTGCGCGCGGTATTCTTCAGCGGGGTATCATCGGCGTACTTCTCCCAACTGCCGCCACTTTCCGAAGTATGGCAATCCGTGCAGTTCAGGCTCAGGGAAGCGGCAAAGAATCCCATGGTTTCAAGAAACTGGTTCACCGGGATCCCTCGCAGAACTTGAACGTTCTTAAATGCGTCTTCCGCCATCTGCGGCTTCTGCGCCGTCGCAGCCTGGCCACCCTGACCATGCGCCGATACCATCCCCGTCAGGCATATGACCAGCGTTCCTACCGCACAACGGATCGCTCGTCTCGATCCGAGCTTCATGTTGCCTCCATTCCTTGCTGTCCGCGAAAATGTGAGCCGTGGCTCCCGAGCGCGACCCGTCATAATCCAGCGCCCTCGTCCGCCCGGCTTAACCCTTGGTTAGCCGGACATAACCGGGAATTTCCCTTTGCCGTAGCGGTCGGCGGACACTATACACTTGGCTGCATTCACGCGCAATGGTCTCTCCAATCTCGCCGCCGCGCGTTTTCCATTTGACGAGCGTGTCCGATGATGCTGAAACGAGGCCGCGTAATCCGGATGGCGACCCTCGTGAGTCGGCCGTTTCTCCTCGGTCACTTTGCAGCCGAGGCGCGAGCGCGGTAGGATAGGCCCATCGTAACCGCGCGCCTGTAGCTCAGCTGGATAGAGCATCTGCCTTCGAAGCAGAGGGTCGGGGGTTCGAGCCCCTCCAGGCGCGCCACTTTTCGGCAGGCCGCGGAGATCCTCGTGCTCAGGACAATGATGACGCGTCAGGGATCGAGAATCGTTAGCGGGGCCTAGTAATGAATATTTCCGCGCCGTTCATCAGGCGGCCTGTGGCGACATCTCTGCTGAGCATGGGCCTGTTGCTTTTCGGCGCGCTGGCGTACCCGTTTCTTCCGCTGGCTACGCTGCCTGAGGTTGAGTACCCCACGATTACGGTCTTTGCAAACCTGCCCGGCGCAAGTCCCGAAACGATGGCTACCTCGGTTGCTACTCCGCTCGAACGTATGTTCGGCCGCATCGCCGGCATAACGCAGATGACTTCGAGCAGTCAGCTCGGCAGTACGAACGTCACGATGCAGTTTGACCTCGATCGCAACGCTGACGCTGCCGGACGGGATGTCCAGGCAGCCATCAATGCGGCCCGTGGCCAATTGCCTGCGAACCTGCCGACGAATCCGATCTGGCGCAAGGTAAACCCCGCCGAAATTGACATCGTCACTCTGGCGGTGACCTCGGATACGGCCACCACGCCGCAACGCTACGATGTGGCGGAGTCCATTCTTGCGCAGAAAATTTCCCAGATAGCAGGCGTCGGGCAAGTGACCGTGGGCGGTAGTTCTCGGCCGGGTGTCCGTGCGGAGCTCAATCCGCTGCGACTAAGCAAGCTCGGCCTGGGTCTGGATCAGGTGCGCACCGCGCTCGCGGCGGCCAACGCAGACGTGCCCAAGGGTGCGCTTTCGGACGCAAAGCGCATGTTCCTGCTCAACAACAACGATCAGCTTTTTCTCGCCAAAGACTATGCCTCATTGATTATTGCCTATCGAAACGGAGCACCAGTGCGGCTGTCTGACGTGGCCACGGTGGTCGATAGCCAGGAGGACATTCGCAATGCTGGGTTCGTGAACGGTAAGCCCGCGGTGATCGTGCAGCTCTACCGCCAGCCACAAGCAAACATTATCGAGGTTACAGACCGTGTCGAAGCTCTTATGCCCATGCTGCGGGCTTCGATTCCACCCTCCATGCATCTGGATATAACCGAGGAGCGGGTGATGATGATTCGCGCATCGGTTAGAGATGTTCAGCTGACGCTCCTGGTATCCGTCCTGCTGGTCATCCTGGTTGTCTTTTTCTTTCTCCGCAATGCTTGGGCGACCTCGATACCCAGTGTGGTTGTGCCCATGTCTTTGGTCGGTACCTTCGGCGCGATGTACTTGTTGGGTTACTCGATCGATAACCTCTCGTTGATGGCCCTCACGATTTCGACCGGCTTCGTTGTGGACGACGCGATCGTGGTGATCGAAAACATCTCTCGCTACCTCGAGCAGGGGCTCTCTGCCTACGAAGCTGCGCTGCGCGGCTCGCGCGAGATTGGATTCACGGTTCTTTCCATGAGCACCTCGTTAATCGCGGTGTTTATCCCCATACTTTTGATGGGAGGTATTGTAGGCCGCATATTCCGGGAGTTCGCCGTCACCTTGAGCCTGGCAGTGGCTTTCTCGATGATCATATCGCTGACAACCACGCCGGCAATGTGTGCGAAGTTCCTCAAGGCGGAAAAAGACCGGAAGCATAATTGGCTTGATCGCGCCAGCGACAGCGTATTTAAGCGGCTTTACGACGGATATGCGAGAAGTCTCCGTTGGGTATTGCGACACCAGCCGCTCGTGCTGGGGGTTACGCTAGGCACACTCTGCCTGGCGATCTATCTTTATGTGGTCATTCCCAAAGGTTTCTTTCCGCAACAAGACACGGGGCGCATTAACGGCAACGCCCGAGCCAGCGAGGACACTTCCTTTCAAACCATGCAGCAGAAGGTAAAGGATTACATGGCCATTCTTCAGGCCGATCCCGCCGTCCAGATTGTATCGGGCTTTGTGAATCGAACGAATACCGCCTACATCAGCATCATGTTGCAGCCGCTGTCTGTTCGCAAGGTCAGCGTGTACGAAGTTATGAATCGTCTGAGGCCCAAGCTGGCGCGGGTTCCCGGAGCGACGCTCTTCATGGCCCCGCAGCAGGACGTTCAAATTGGCGGCCGTGGTGGTAACGCGCAATTCCAGTACACGCTGCAAGGTGACAACTTGCAGGACTTGCTTGCCTGGGCGCCCGTGGTGGAACAGAGGCTCCGGAAGATCCCGGATCTGCAGGACGTGAATAGCGATTTGCAGAACCGCGCGCTGAAAGCCGGCCTGGTGATTGACCGCGATACGGCTGCCCGCCTCGGCCTGACTCCGCAGACGATCGATAACGCGTTGTACGACGCCTTTGGCCAGCGGCAGGTCTCCACCATGTATAAGGGAATCAACCAATATCATGTGGTGATGGAGGTGGCTCAGCAGTTCCAGCAGAGTCCCGATGCGCTCAAAAATATCTATGTCCGTTCAACCACGGGGAAGCAAGTTCCGCTCAGCGCCTTCACGCATTACGAGTCTTCGCTGACCTCGCTCGCGGTTGCCCACCAGGGGCAGTTTCCGGCGATAACCTTCTCCTTTAACCTTGCGCCCAACGTCCCGCTGGGAGACGCGGTGGCTGCGGTTCAGGATATGGAGCACTCCATGGTCGTGCCGGCTACGATTCATCCGAGTTTTCAAGGCACGGCGCAGGCATTTCAATCCTCCCTCTCAACGCAGCCCTACCTGATCCTGGCGGCGCTGGTCACCGTCTACCTTGTGCTCGGAATCCTCTATGAGAACTATGTTCATCCCATCACCATTCTTTCCACGCTTCCCTCGGCCGGCGTAGGCGCCTTGCTGGCGCTGTTGCTCTTCCGCACCGAGCTGACCATCATCGCCTTGATCGGCATCATCCTGTTGATTGGGATCGTGAAGAAGAATGCGATCCTGATGATTGACTTCGCTATCGATGCGGAACGCCATGAAGGCAATAGCGCCGAACAGTCCATCTATCAGGCTTGCCTCCTGCGCTTCAGGCCTATCATGATGACCACGATGGCTGCCATGTTCGGCGGCCTCCCGATCGCTCTTGGGCGAGGCAATGGTTCGGAGCTTCGCCGGCCGTTGGGTATCGCCATCGTGGGAGGCCTGATGGTGAGCCAGGTGCTGACTCTCTACACCACTCCCGTCGTTTATCTCTATATGGATCGCTTCCGCGCCTGGGTCAGCGGCGGCAAGGCGCTGCGCCCGCTGGCGGATAGCCGCGACGTAACCACTGCGGAGATCGGTCTGAACAAGGTAAACGAAGGAGCCATGCCTATGAAGTCGCTTTGATCAGGCGCAGCGCTGTCATGTAGCGTTCTTACCTTCCGCTCCAGATTTTCCATCGCTTTGAAATTGGCCCGCCGACGAGCTTAGTTTCCGACGTGAACGTAACCGCGAAGCTCGAGATTAACCAGCGTCGTCAGGGCCCAGAGGTCGAGCTCGATTTCCGGCTGGATCGTCTTCGGGTCGATCTTTTTCGCCAACACTGCCTGGCCGCAGACGCGAAAGTCGACGCCGGCTTTCTTCAAGTTCTGAATCAGAGCGATATTGGGATTGTCCTGGCCATGGTTGCGACCCTTGAATGTTTCATTATCCTGAACGATTTCGGTCGCATCCTGGTGGAATACGACGGCAATCTTGCGGTGATCCGGGGGCACTCCATTCTTGGCCAGCGTGTTCAGATATCGCGCGACAACCATGAGAGCTGGATTGATTTCGCTAACTTTCGAAGCCGCTTTGCCGATGTCAAAGACGACCTTGTAGGACATGCCTGGATCGGGCAACTCCTTGGCGCCGGGCAAATCCTTGGCTGCTTCGTAACCGGGCACCGGCAACGCCTGTGCCGATTGCGCCGTCGCGGAGCCTATACCCGCAATCAAAGCGGCCGATACGACTGCACTCGCGATCCATAACCTCTTCATCGTAGCCTCCATTAGCTTGAAGTTCTGGCGATCTGACGTGCGGACAGAGTGGAGATTCTTTCCCCGCCCCCGCCCGGGATTCAAAAGCGCAAGCCGAAAAGCGGCCGCAATCGGGCGCCTACCCCATTGCCCAGAAACGCGGCCGCAAACCAGACCCACCCGTGAACGCTGGACGATGCAATGCCGCTGAAGTACGCACCGATATTGCAGCCGTATGCGATGCGGGGCGCCATAACCCAGCATCAGCCCGCCAAGGATCGCTGCAAGCATTGACTTCACCGGAACGCGCCAGACCGGCGCGAATCGTCCCGCCATTGCCGCGGCCGCCAAGGCGCCCAGAATGATGCCGAGATCCATGACCGACGTGACATCGGCCAGGATGCTCGCATGCAGCGCAGCCGCATTTCCGGGCGTTTGCCAATAGGGCCACGCAGGCACGTTCGCGCCCAGGGCTGCAGCCACTTTTGACCCCCACAGCGCAAACGCAAATGTCACGCCCCAAGGCCGGCCAGAGAGCATGAGCGTCAAAATGTTCACTCCCGCCAGGCTGAGCGCGCCGGCCACGAGCGGCCACGGGCCCCTCAACCACGCCTGCGTGTTGCGTGGCGCACTAGCGCTTCGAATCGAGGGGCCGTGGCGGCGCCGTTCGATCGCCAGTGAAGCAAGAGCAATGGCCGCCAACGCCGCAAGACTGATGGCCAGGCTTGCGGCGAGACCAAACCGCGTTACCAACGAAATCGGCGCAAACGCCGGAGAGGATTGCCAGAACGGCATATGGCGCGCCCCGATTACCGAGCCCGCAATAAACCCTGCGAGCGTCGTCAACATCCGCACGCTGCCTCCACCTACCGTGTAGAGGGTTCCCGAGGCGCAGCCGCCCCCGAGCTGCATGCCGATGCCGAAAAGAAATGCTCCCGCAAGGACGGAAACGCCCACCGGAGCCACCGCGCCGCGAACCTGTTGACCGAAAACGTGACCGTGAGCCAGTAGCGGCAGAAAAACCGCGCACGTCACGGCCAGCATCAGCATTTGCGCCCGCAGGCCGGCCCCGTGCCCTTCGCGAATCATGACGCGCCACGACGAAGTGAACCCGAACGCCGCGTGGTAGAGGGCCACTCCGGCGCCCGCGCCGACCAGGAACAGCGCGCCCTGCCGCCACGTTACGGCCGCGGCCAGGTACGCCGCACCAATGGCAATGAGCGCGAGCGCAATGCCCGCGGGTCCCAGATTGAACGATGGGCGCGGAAGCGTGCGGTCAAGGGCGGCGGTGGACATCTCGCGGCCTCTTACAGCTTCGAGGTCCCCAATCCGTCCACTTGTACCTCGAGGTGGTGATTGATACGCATGCCAAAGATGCCGTCGGTCTTCGCAGCCTGCCCCGTCTTGGGCAATGTGTCGACGACGGTGCCATTGATGACGAATACAATCTTGTCGGCCATCACGCGTACTTCGAGCGCGTTGGTGCACATTCCGCTCGCATCGGGTTTTTTCAGGGCGGCGCTGGGTGTTTTTGGTGACAACTCCTCCGTTCCAGTGCCGCTGCGGCGTTTAACAAGCCAGGTACCGTCGTCCGTGATCACGAAATAAAGGTAATCTTGTCCCGCACCCTCAATATCCTTTCCGCCGAATATCAGGCCGTAGTATTCGAGGTAACCTGTCGTTTTAATCAGTGTGAACGTTCCCTTGAGCGAATAATTGCCGGCGGCCGTATTCGCCGGATTCCAGAGGACGGCCGCCTGAGGGGTGGTCGCGCGCAAGCCCGGGCCCATTGGGACGAGCTTGATGGGGCCCTCTGCGTCGGGGTCTGACGCGCTCGTGCTGCGATCAACTCGCAGCATCCAGCCCTTTGGTACTTGGGCCAGGAGCGGCACGGCAGCGAACAAGACCAGCACCGCCAAAGTAATATGGCGCTTCATCGGCATAGCCTCCGCGGGAAAAGGATCGCCGATATTACGCTCCATCACCGTCCAATTAGCAATCAATATATACGTGGTACCTGGCGCTAAAACCGCTTGCCAGCCCTTTCCTGCGTCATTTCCGTCCTGCTTGACAGTGCCGCTGTCGCAATGGTCCAATGAGCTTCAAACGTGGTGCGTATAATTCTCGAGTCACATTCCATTCGACGGAAGGTGCCAAAATGATTCGAAGTAAGCTAGCAGCTTTGACTCTGGTTGTCGGTCTTCTATTGGTTTGCGTTCCCATGTTTGCGCATCACGGCAGCGCCACGTACGACACGGGCAAAGTAGTTGTGGTGAAGGACGCTACGATAACCAAATTCATTTGGGCGAATCCTCACTCGATTGCCATGTTCGACGCGAAGGATGATAAGGGCACCGTCCAACACTGGGCTGCTGAAGCGGGAAGCCCGTCGGCGCTCAGCTTGATTGGCTGGAGCAAGAATTCGCTCAAGCCCGGCGACGTAGTCACTGTCTTCGTATTCCAGTCCAAGACCGGCAACCCTGTGGGCCGTTTGAATAGGATCGCGCTTACCGATGGCACGACCCTACGGGATAGCCAACTCGGAGCAGCGGAAGGGAAGGAAAAGCCTTACTAAGCTTTGTTTTCGGCGTAAAGGGCGCGCTGCGCCTCGCCTGTTTCAATTTCTATTTTACTTCGGCCGGAACGCCCTTACCGGCGGGATCCCCGACGAGGCTGAGGTATTGCAACATCTCCGACGGTATGCATAACTGCTCATCCAGTTCTTGATTCGGAACCCACCTGAAATTGGCCGTCCCCAGTACGAAAGGCTTCGTATAAATTTTGGGATCGTCCAGCGTCAAGCTTAGTTTCAGATCGTTGTGGCTCAAGCGAGTGTAGCGTTCTTGAACGTGCGCATCGATGCTGTGCGGATATCCCATGCGCGTGACCCAGGTTTTGTCGTCCAGGCCAGTCGTATCGACAACGAACGTGGTATCTCCCTCCCAGTGGCCCACCGAATATCCGTAATAGCGCGGATCGGGTGCGTCTTTTCCTGTCCCACCGACGTTCTTCGGGAGTTCTCGCCCATCCGTCCAAACTTCGCGCCAGGCTCGCTGGTATTGGTTCAGCACGATAATCCGGTCGGGCATCGTCGCGAATGTGATTCCGCGTATTTCGAAAATCATATTCCGCGGAAAGCCCAGCGGATCGCACACCCTCGCAAAAGAATCATTCGTGCCGGCGATGTGGAACTTCGCCTCCGGCTTGTTCGCGCTCATGAGCTTTTGCCCCAGGGGCGTCAACGGGGGCGCCACACTCGCCGTGTCTATGGCGATAGGTCCAGCCCAGGATCCGCTCAGTTCCCGCCGCGGCGCCGGTCCCCCCGGGCCGCCATCCTTCAGCTTATTGTAGAGAGTATTTTGAGCCGCCCCTCCGCCTTGGGCCATGGCGCTCGATGAAAAAATCAGCACCGCAAGAGCGATGATCGCCCCTCTGAAGTGATTTCGCATCTCCGCACCCGTCCTTTTACTTAAGTTCCCGCTTCGGCCATGCTTAGTACTAAGATCGCCCCAGGCATGGCGGGTTCGTTTCTTATTTCTCGGCGTCGTTTGCGGCGAAGCATACGCTCGCCTCTTTCCATCGTCAAGAGATCCAGCTTTCAATTGACGCTCGGCTTGACAAAACAGAGTTAGCTGCTGTATGAACCAGGCAACTGGGGGCTCGCAATTCTCGCAGGACGATATAAGCGTTACATGAGTTTTGTTCTCGGAAAACAGTCTGAGGAGGGTGTTATGAGGCTGAAGTTCAAGAGCGTTTCTCCCCTATTTTTTGTATTCCTTTTCGGTCTTTTTCTTCTTAGTGGTCCGCTCTTCGCCCAGGTCAATACGGGCCGCATGCTCGGGACTGTTACCGATCAAACCGGCGGTGTCATCGCCGGCGCCACCGTTACGGTGACAAACACCGGAACCGGAGTCGTTCGCACATTGACGACCAATCAGTCGGGCGAATACGCCGCGCCTGACTTGACTCCGGGTACCTACACCGTGCGCGTGTCCGACATGGGCTTTCAGACCTTCGAGCGGCAAAACATCGTCTTGGGAGTCGGCCAGCCAGCTCAAGTCGACGCCCAGTTGACTCCGGGCCAAGTGAGTCAAACTGTCGAAGTCACCGCAGCGGCTCCCCTGATAAACACCACTAGCGCCGTCGTCAGCAACACTCTTGAGGCGCAAACGATCAGCAGTCTGCCTATGAACGGCCGTAACTTTAATAATTTGCTGACGCTTCAAGTCGGCGTGGTAGCGTCGCCCGGCGGCGGAACCCTGACGACCTCCACAAATGGCCTCCAGCCGCAGGATAACAACTACGTATACGAAGGACTCGATGGCAATGACCCCTACAGCGGGCAGAGCATTACCAATACAACCCTGCCCTTCGGCGACGCCGCAACCATCCTGCCCACCGATGCCATCCAGGAACTCAGCGTCCAAACGAATGCCCCTGCCGAATTCGGCCGCCGCCCCGGCGCCGTCATCAACATCGGCATCAAGTCCGGCACGAACGCGATTCATGGCTCGGCCTTCGCCTTTGGCCGCGATGGCGCCTGGGATGCCCGGGACTTTATCAATCCGCCATCGAATACCCCGCCCGAGCCTCTTGAGCTGGAGCAATACGGAGCTTCCGTAGGCGGGCCTATTCTGAAGAACAAGCTCTTCTACTTTGCCTCTTTTGAGCGGCAAACCTACAACGTAGGTACTGCGTTCTCAGAAACGATACCGACTACCGCGCTAACGTCGGATCCGACTGTGAGCATTCCTGCCGCTCAGGCAGCTTTGACCGCTGCGGGAATCCCGCTTAATCCCCTTAGCGTGAGCCTCTTGCCACAGTTCGGGGCCAACTCCGGAACCAGCGGCGCCGTCTCCAGGGGATTTCCTTATGATTTCGCCATCAATAACGGCGTCGGCAAGATCGATTACCACCTCAACGATCACCATGCCCTCAGCGGGTCCTACTACCGAGGCCAGGGCAATGGTCTTGGCGAGGATGCAGTCCGCACTCAGCCCTACTTCCGGTCGCTCGGAACGATGGTCTCCTCATTCCTCACCACGAGCTGGACCTGGACTCCCAACTCCAATTGGGTAAATGATCTCCGTTTTGGCTGGAATCTTTTTGAGCGAATTGACAACGTATCCGATTTTCAGACTCCGGCGAGCAGCTATGGCATCAACACCGGCGTCACCGCTTCGAACTTGCTGGGCTTTCCGTTGATCTCTGTTAAAGGGCTCACCGCAGTCGGAGGCGACTCCAGGGCACCCAAAGTCAGTGGACCGGGAAATGATTATGACGTCGTCGATCACGTCTCCTTTTTGCACGGCAACCACAACTTCCAACTCGGCGGCGAAATCCTGACGCTCAGAGCTTTCTTTAACGAAGTATCCTTGGGTAGAGGAAATTTTCAGTTCAATGGCGGCCAGACGGTAAATAATTTAAAGCTAAACGGGCTGGAGGCTTTCCTGGCCGGCTTGCCCACTCAAGCCCAGATTCTTCAAGGCAACTCGGCACGCAACCTCCGTCAGTCGGGCTATTCCGGTTTCTTCGAGGATACCTGGCGCGTCAGGCCGCGCCTCACGGTGGACTTGGGGTTGCGTTACGAGTACTTCACTCCCCTGGCTGAGAGAGACAACCTTGTCGGCACTTGGGATCCTGCCGTTGGCTTCGAGCAGGTGGGCGTAAATACCAAACATCCATACAATCCGGATTCCAAAGACTTCTCTCCGCGCGTCGGTCTCGCTTGGGACGTCAGCGGCAAGGGAACTACCGTGCTGCACGTCGGCGGGGGGATTTACTACACGAATATCATTATAGACCAGTTGATAAACAGCAAAGGCGGCGTCGGAAGGTCTCCTGGCATCACTGCGATCCCTACGGCTTACTCCCTCTATTCAGCGAATGGCACGATAACGCCTGGGATAAACCCAACGAGCGGCATCGGTTCGGCCACGGCAACCATTCCTGCCGGCCTGCTCAGTTGGAATCCGCCCCCCGCGCAGGTACTTCCGGCAACCGGATCCAGCAGCTTTGTCTGCGGCGATGGCATCGCTCCAATCGCTCCCGTAGCACCGGGCGCGCCTGCTAAGAATCCTTCGCCGTGCAGCATTTTGTTTACCCCGCCTAATATGCCGTCTCCCCGCGTCTACGGATGGAATCTCGGCATTGAGCATGCGTTCTCCTCTAACCTCTCCGTCAAAGCAAATTACGTCGGCAACAAAGGCACCCGTCTGCCGGGATTAATAAACCTGAACCAGCTCAACGCCAATTCTCCCGCTGAAATTGCCTGCGGCCACTGCGAATCTCCTACGAACCTTCCGTATTTCTCGTCATTCCCGTATCTCTTTGGCATCACTGAACTAACGGATTCGGACGTCTCCTATTACAACGGCCTGCAACTCAGTCTCACAACACGCACCTTCCACAATCTGTCCTTCAACGCCAGCTACACCTATAGCCACTCCCTGTCCGACCTACAGGGGGGCGACTTCCATTCGAGCGTCGCGCAGGACAGCCTGCATCCCTTGAACGACTACGGTGCGGCGCAATTTGATATTCGCCATCACTTCGGCCTTACGTTCACCTATAACATCCCCGGCATCAAATCCCCAGGCCAACTGCTCCAGGGATGGGTCATAAGTTCAGCGATCGTGATTCAATCGGGACTGCCCTACAATGTCGTGGATACCGCCAACGATCCCAGCCGAACAGGTCAGTTCGTGGACCGTTGGGACTTCTTTGGCAATCCCAAAGACTTCAAAGCTGGTCCCAACGCAATTCCGTTCTATCCGGCTGGCAGCCCTTCTATGCCGGCTGCCTGCACGCAAGCATTTAACGCCGCAGGCGGATCGGCGACTTTGGCCAATGGCTGCTACGCACAGGGTAATTCGGTGATGATTTCGCCGGCGCTCGGGCAGTTCGGTACCATGTCCAAGAACATGTTCTATGATTCGGGTTACCACAACTGGGACTTCTCCATTTTCAAGAACTGGACCTTCAGGGAACGCCTCACCGCCCAGTTTCGCGGCGAATTCTTTAACATCCTTAATCTTAAGAATTACGCCAACCCGAATCTCGTCGGAACAAGTGATCCCTCGGCAAAAAACTTCGGCTGCGCATGCGAAACACCGGATGTGGCGAATACAAACCCCGCGCTCGGCAGCGGCGCCGCTCGCGAAATTCAGCTCGGCCTCAAGTTAATCTTTTAGTTCACGACCGCGCAGTTAACGCACGTTGTCGTCATTTCACAGCAAAGAAAGGGACCGGATGCTCATCCGGTCCTTTTCTTTTTGCGCAGAGATTTCTTGATCAGGAGTAAGAACTGCGTCGGGCGTTCAGTTTACTTGCCGCTGGGTACGGCGGTGCCGGCGGGGTCGCCTACGGACTTCAAATACTCGATCACTTCCGACGGTATACAGAGCTTCTCATCGAAGATCTGATTCGGAACCCATTTGAAGTATTCCGTGCCAAGAGAAAATGGCTTCGTGTAGATCTTCGGATCGTCCACCGTTACGCTCAGCGACATATTGTTGTGATCGGTGCGCGTGAAACGCTCCTGCACGTGTGCATCGGCGCTATGCGGGTATCCGCCGCCGCTGAGCCATGTATTCTCGTCGAGGCCGGTCGTATCGACGACGAACGTGGTATCTCCTTCCCAGTGACCCACCGAATAGCCGTAATACCTGGAATCGGGGGCGCCCTTTTCTGCCGCGCCCACGTTTTTGGGAAGAGCTCGCCCGTCCGTCCAGATTTCTCGCCATACCTGCTGGAATTGATAGAGCACGATGACTCGGCCTGGCGCTGTTGCAAATGAAATGCCCCTGATTTCGTCGATCGCGGCGCGTGGAAATCCGAAAGGATCGCACGTCCTCACCGTCGGGTCGTTGGTCCCCGCGGGACTGAACTTTTGCAGGCTCTTGCGCTCGGCGAAGAGTTTTTGCCCCAGGGGAGTCAGAGAAGGCGTATCTCCCCCCTTGAAATCCGGCACCCCTGCCCCTGACCGCGGCCCTGCCCAAGTCCCGGTCAAATCCTGTTTGGGAGCCGGCCCTCCAGATCCAGTGACTCTGTTGAGACCGTCATACATCCAGATGGAACTTGTATGGGCGTCTTGTTGAGGTTGCGTTTGCTGCCCCTGCTTGGGCATCTGAGCCATGGCCATCGATGAGAAGGCAAGCACCCCCACTAGACTCCCTGTCAAAGCAATGATCGCGCCGCCAAACAAATTTCGCATCTCCACTCCCCTTCTGGGTCACAGCCAAACTCGATCCGGTGCCTCGACCAGGTTAGCTAGCAGCGTGCGGGAAATTTTCTTCGCGCTTCCACGTCGCGGTAGCATACGCTCGGCCTTCGTTACGGTCAAGATTCGTGCTTTTCTGCAAAAACGCACGGTTGGAAAGAATCGCACGAGATAAAAATATGGAATATTTGACCCAGGGAAGAGCGGAGCGTATGCTACGGCCAACTGGGAAGCAGAAAAACATTCCCACTCGTAGGCGGCTGGCTTCGAGGTCGCGGAGCGGGTCGAAACTGGACTCTAACTCAGAGGAGAACTGCGGAAATGCGAAATCCCTTCACAGGCGCAATCGTGGCCTTGGCGGCCGGTCTGGTTTTGTCTTCGCTGGCGATGGCCCAAACAACTCCGGCTCAGGGGGGCGGCGGCTATCGAAATACGGAGTATGACAAGTTGGATAATGGCCCGGGCGGTCCCGCTCCCAAGCGCGATTTCACCGGATCCTGGGCAGGGCCCATTGGTGCGCAGAAAGGCGATGAGCCGTCGCTGACTCCCGAGGGTCAAAAGCTGTTCAGCCTCAATAAGTCCGAGGCCAAGTATCACGTTGCGGGCACCAACGACAAGTTTGTGCGCACCTGTGATCCCCTGGGCTTTCCGCGCAACATGATTTTTGAAACCAGAGGAGTTGTTTTCGCCCCCATGCCCGATCGCATGATCATTATGAATCAGTACCAGAAGGTTTGGCGCGAGATCTGGACCGATGGGCGAGAACTTCCCAAGAACGTAGGCGCGGCGGAAAAAGGCTCGCCTGATCCAAGGTACTACGGATATTCGGTGGGCCACTGGGAAGGAGACTTTACCTTTGTCGTTGATACCACCGGCCTGGACGAAAACACCTGGCTCAATGGAGACGGCTATCCACATAGCGTTGACGCCCATGTGCAGGAGCGCTTCACGCGTGTGGATCACAACGACTTGCAGTTGACCGTAACGGTGACCGATCCCAAGCTCTACACCAAACCCTTTGTGCTGGGCAAATCCGCTTTCAAATGGCTCCCCAAGCAGAACCTCGAAGAGCAACTCTGCATTCCCTCGGATATGATCCAGTATCTCAGCCTGATCGGCGATCCCGGCGGCAAGGGAGTGGACCCAGGCAAGTAGGGAATTTGTGGACCGCTACGACCCGCAAATCGGACGCCACGGAGAATTTATGAAATCAAGTGCGATATTCGCGATTGCAGGATCTCTGGCTGGATTAGCTCTTCTCTCGACCCATATCGCGGTTGCTCAGCAGCAGGGAGGCGGACGGCCCCAAGGCTTCCCGCAACCGGCGCCTGAAAAGCAAGTCACGGTTTCCGAAATTCCCGGGGTCATCGCGGCCGGTGCAACCTGGAAGTTGCTCTGGGGAGGACCTGACAATGCCGACGGTCTCGTCGCTGCTAAAGACGGCGGAATCTATTTCGCGCAGGAGCAACCCAGCACGGTTGGCCGGCTCGACGCGAAGGACAATTTTTCCATCTATGTCAAGGATACCCATGGTACCGGAGCCCTAGGGATCGACTACAAGGGCCGCCTCATTGGGGTGGAGAGGACCTGCTCGGATCCCGGCGGGCATCCGGACCAATGTCACGAACCGGCGGAACTGCTGGTGCTCGCTCCAAAACGGCAGGTCCTGGCAAGCAAGCTTGGGGACAAAACTTTCTGGCGCATGGGCGAACTGGTTTGCGATTCCAAGGGCGGCGTCTATTTCTCCGATGACTTCGGAACTTATTTCGTCGATGCCAAAGGCAAGGTTAGCCTGGTGGTTGGCAAGGAAGTGCGCACAAACGGCATGATGCTCAGCCGCGATGAGAAGACGCTTTACGTCACCAACGGGAAAACTCTGGTTGCCTGGGATGTCCAGCCGGATGGCACGGTAAAAAATCAGCGGGACTTCGCTACGCTTGAGGCCGGCGGCAATGGCGACGGCATGGCCATAGACTCCGAGGGTCGCCTTTACGTCACCTCTGGAGATCCCGGTATTCAGGTGTTCAGTGCGGAGGGAAAGTACTTGGGCGTTATTCCTTTGCCCAGGTCCTCGTCGAGCGTGGCGTTTGCCGGACCCAATAAGAAGACGCTTTACGCCAAGGGCGCGGGCATGAAGGGGCCAGATGGCAAAGAGTATAGAACTCCTGACGGAGTAAGGAATAATGCAAAGTCGATCTACAAGATCGACATGATCGCCCAGGGCTTCAAGGGCCGCGTAAAGTAGCTCCGCCGCGGCATCTTAAATTCTTGCAACTACCGCGCGTTTCGCTCGCTGGCCTATTTCTCGCTGGTCAGCGTCTTGCCGACAAGCTTCAGGAATTCGTCGTTCGTCCCCACCCGTCCTTCGATAGGGACATGCTGCGCCACGTCGAGCTTTAACTTCACCATGTTCTGATACAGGTTGCGCATACTGGTTGTCGGAGTGGCTGGAGCCGCGCCCGGCGCAGGTGGCGAATACAGATCCGCATTCACCAGGATCTTCTCTTTCGGCAGATACACCATCAGCATGTCGGCGCTGTGATTGCCCTGGGCGTACGATGTGTCGCCCAGTTCGTACGCCATGTCCTGCACATGAAATACTTCCATGATGCGCGCGCCGTCAGTCACCACGTAGGGCCCCGTCGCGCGCGTGTCGCCGCCTACCGTCTCGATCGGAGCTGGCCGCCTGCTGATCATGTACATCGGGCTGTACATGGCCATCCGATCCGGCTGCAGCTCGCGCGGCGCAGGGTAGAACATGATATCGAGGTAATACTGCTTATTCGACTCGTGCGTCACTACTGTGGTGCCCTGCGAGAGATACGTGCGCAGGCCGCCGGCGTGATCGAAGTGGTGATGCGTGTTGATCACGTACTTGATCGGCTTGTTGGGTACGAGCCGGTTCGCTTCATCGATCACCGCCAGTGATCGAGTCTCGTTCTGCGGAGCTTCCACGACGGCCACGAAGTCCTTGAACTCCACGAGCGTGCTGTTGTATTGCCCTCCGCCCAGCAGCCACACGCCGTCCGCAAGTTTTTGGCTCTCCACCCTCGCGGGCGGCACCGTCGCGGTCCGCACCGCCTCGGGAACCGGCGTCTTGGTCACGGGCACGTTGCCCGTCACGTCTGACACGTACACTTCGTAGTAGTTGTGCGCGGGGTTCAGCCTCGGGTCGCCTTGATGCACGTGGATCAGCCCGGGAAACTTGATGCCGCCGAAGTCTTTGTATTGCGTGTATCGCATCTCGTAGTCCATGTCGCCGTACACCGGGTTGGGAAACCAGGTGTCCACCAGCTCGACCAGATTCTGGTCGTTGATCGTTCCGTTGACCTTGTACTTTCCCATCATGAACGAGACGATCGTCACCTTCCTGCCAAACTGGGATAGGCCAAAGTCCGATGCCCCCACAATCGGCAGTGTGATGGCCGTGGCGTCCGATGCCGCCAGTGCCGCCTTCAGGAATCCGTGTGGAGTAAGCACCATCTCCAGCTGCCGCAGATCGGAGAAAGAGACGCCGTCGAGGTACATGCGCGTAAGCGGCACTGGCGTCTCGCCCTGCATGTCCCACGCGTAGTTGCCGCTTAGAATAGCCGTGACGTGCTGTTCCGGCATAGCATTTCTGCCCGCCAGCGGGTACTTTCCCTGCCTCCGCGTATAGTCCTCTCGCGACCACTTGGCGTCGTAGTCGATCACGCGCGTGTAGTCGGCTACCTCATACTTTGGCCAGTCTTCGGCGAGCCCGTAAGTCTGGCCGATTTGGGAAAGCCAGCCGCTGCCGGAAATTTGAATCGACTTCAGGTTGGTGCCGCCCATCGCCTTCAGAGAGGCCTGCAAAACGGACCGGGCATCTTGCGCCGATGCAGTCCCGGCAATAAGAAAAACGAGCGCGATCAGAATAGTCAGCCTTCGCCTCATACGCCCCTCCTTACTGCTTGCAATAGCGCGACTTCCACGGTGGATCTGCGGCTTCCACCGGGTTGCCATGCTAGAGCCGCGCCCAAGTCCCTGTCAATTCGTGGAGGTGATCTCTGCGTAAGTTTTTCCAACCAAGCGCTAGTACGCGCGTACTCCCTGCGCCATTTTCGAATTGGTCCCAACGTCCTATGGCGCAAACCGCGCCCCTCGAACAAACTGTATTGAGAAAATGAACGCAAGTCGTGTCGCTATGAAGGACCCCGAGACTACAGAAAAGCTGCGGCGGCGCAGCCAACGCAGGAGCCACTTTACAGCCAGCGCCCTGGTCTTCGAGCCTAAGTCGGAGGCCTTGTTGCGGGCGCGAACTGGCGACCTCGGGCCCGCTGGCTGTTTCATTGATACCTTGAACCCATTCGCTTCCGGGACCGTAGTCAAGGTGCGCATCAATAAAGGCGGTATGTCCTTTGAGGCTTGGGCCAAGGTCGTTTACACCCTCGACTCTATGGGCATGGGCCTGGTGTTCAAGCCCGTCGGCCCCGAACAGCTCTGGGTGCTTCAGGAATGGCTGGGCGATTCGAGCGGTAATCTGCTGCCCAACATCTCAATGCCTCAGGTCGAAGATGAGTTTTCCGCCCGGGACGCGAGGAAGGATATTCACTGCCAAGCCCTGACTGAACTCATCACGGAGCTCATCGGCCACGGGTTGCTTCCTGAAGAAAAAGGCAACGCCATCCTCCAGAAGCTTAGCCGCTGCCCTCAAGACCAGTAACAATTTACTTCCTGCTTCAAGCCTCCTTCCGAGGTTGCGTTTCGCGGAGCACGTTTACGAAAAATTTGCCGCCCAGAGTCACCCCGCCCTGTAACCGTCCTGTCACGCTCACGCGCGCCCCCTGGCTGGGAACCCCAAAACCGCTGCTCCATACCCACAACCGGCCCGTTCCATCGTCCAGTTCAAAAGCGCCTTGGCCCATCGTGCCAAATGACACGCCAAAGGAGTTGATCACTTGCCCTGCTACCGTGACGTCTTTATCCTTGTAGCGCGCGGGATCGCTATTGACCCGGGAAATCGGTATCGTGTCACAGCCGGCCAGAAACAGAGTGGCGCAGATCGCGAGCGCGAGAACAATCGGAGCGGTATGTGATCGAAGGCGTTTGTTCGGCTGCATGACTACCTCCTCCAAGGGCAAGCGCTGCCCGGCTACCAGGTTTACGTCCAGCGGAACCACGCCAGCGCCAGAAAAAACGAAATCGCCGCCCACGCCACCAGCACCGCCAATCGTCCCGCCTGCGCCGCGAGCGGCGCGCCTTCCAGGATCGTTGCACGCAGCGCGTCATTGAGCGCCGTCAACGGCAAGGCCCGGATAAAGGGATGCACCACGGCAGGGAAGCGTTCGTACGAGAAAAACACGCCGGAGAAAATCCACATGGGCATCATCACTAGATTGATGAGCCCGCTGACGCTTTCGATCTTCTGCGCGCGGCTGGCGGTAAGCAGTCCCAGGCCGCCAAACGTGGCTGCGCCCAGCGCGCCAAGCAACACAATCGCCACCCACGATCCCGCCACGCGCATGTGAAACGCGAAGATGCCAAAGCCGAGCAGCAGCCCCACCTCCACAATCATCAGCAACAGACGGCTGCTCGTCAGCGCGAGCAGGAAATCGCTGCGGCGCATCGGCGTAGCCACAAAGCGCTTCAGTAATTTGCGTTGCCTCATGTCCACCAGAGCAAAGCCCACGCCCCACATACCCGAGTTCATCAGGTTCATGCCCAGTAAGCCGGGAATCAGAAAATCGATGTAGCGCGCGCCCGGCTCGCTCGAGGCACGCGCCGACGTCGGCAATGGATTCGTGCGTCCCGCGGCCGACTGCAACGCGTCATCGGCTTCCGCACGCGCCAGCACGCTTTCCGGTCGCGCCGGATCGTAGCGATATTCGAAGTTTCCGCTGTTATTGGGAATCACCACCAGGTCGTATCTTCCCAGCCGAAAGCCATTCACGGCCTCAGCTTCGTCGACGATCTGCGCGTGCAGTGGCCGCGAGGATTGCTGCACCATTTCGAGCGTCGCTTTCGCGCGCGGCCCCGCCGCGATCGCCAGACTGGAAATACTCGCTGGCCTGGAACGAAATGCGATGCCCAATCCGAAAGCGAGGAGCAGCGGAAACAGGAAGACCCAGAAGATCACTTCGGGCTCGCGCTGCATCTCTTTGAGCCGCGCAACGAGCAGATGTGTGTATCCCGACCAGCGGCCATTGCGCCTAACCGCCGCGTTGCGCAACCGCACGTCACCCTTCAGGGCATCGGACGCGATGCCGGCCGCCGCCCGCGTTCGTTCTTTTGTTTTCGGGTCTGCGTCGATCATTCTTCTCGTAAGTGCCGGCCCGTGAGCCGTACAAATACGTCCTCCAGACTGGCTTGGCGCGTAGTCAGGTGCAGCAACTCCGCCCCTTGCTGCGAAACCTCATCGAGCAGCGCCGGAATAGTGACGTGGGGCTGGCGAACGGTCAGGGAGATCAGGCCGTCTTCGGCGCGCACCGACTCCACGCCCGCCAGCCCGCGCCAGGTTTCTTGCCGCGTCTTGCCGCCCTCGCTCGAATTGCCGCCCACGGAAAACTCCACCACGTGCTGGCCGCCGAGCCGCTCGATCAATTCCGGCGGCGTTCCCGCCGCGATCACCTGGCCATGGTCGATAATCGCCAGCCGATCGCACAGCCTTTCCGCTTCGTCCATGTAATGCGTGGTGAGCAGCACCGTCCCGCCCCGGCTCTGGAATTCTCCGACAATCTCCCAGAGTTGCCGTCTGCTTTGCGGATCAAGCCCGGTGGTGGGCTCGTCCAGAAATAGCATTCGTGGATTGGCCACCAGTGCCGTGGCCACGGCCAGCCGTTGCCGCTGCCCGCCGGAAAGCTTGCCGACCCAGGTGTCCGATTTTTCGGTCAGCCCCAACTCCGCGAGCACCTCCTCCGCCGATCGCGGCTGCCGGTAGAAGCTCGAGAAAAGCTCGATCGTCTCGCGCACGGTGAGCTTTTCCGAAAGGCGTGTCTCCTGCAGCGAAATGCCCAGCCATTCGCGTAACTCGCGCGCGTCGCGTTCCCACGAACGGCCGAAGACGCGCACTTCGCCGGAAGTGGCCGGCAACAATCCTTCGAGGATTTCGATGGCGGTGGTCTTACCGGCTCCGTTCGGCCCGAGCAGGCCGAAGCATTCGCCTTCCCGGATCTCCAGGTCGAGCCCGCGCAGGGCTTCTACTTTGCCATCGTAGATTTTGCGCAGGCCGCGGCACTCAATCGCCAGGCTCACGCCTTCGATTCTAGCGAAACCCGGCAGAATGCGCCGCTTTCAACTTTGTAACTGGGCTCCGCCCCGACGTTTGCCAAACTTTTGCTTGGAAAGACTTTAGGAGAAGAGTCGCGCCCTCAGCCCCGACCAGGTCACGTGCCAGGCCGGCGACTCGGCGAGTACTTTGACGCCGAAGATAAGCGCGATCAATAGGCAGTGGAGCTCGGCGCGAACCGCCTTCCCGGAAAACTCATTCCACCAACTGATGCGTGTCCGGCCCGCGAAACGTGGAAACCAGCGGGGAACTTCTTTCATATAGCGCTCGTAGGGTGCACCGTAATGATTCAGCAGGAATCCTTCTTCGTAGCGGACGACGATCGAATACAACGCTGCGCACCACAGCAACACCCCCGGAGCAAACCACGGAAGTTCCGCCAGGAATGTCGCGCTCACGCAGATCAGTACGTTGCCGATATAGAGGGGATTGCGTGCCAGTTGGTACGGCCCTCCGGTGGTCAACTCCAGAGGCATTTTCAGCCGATGGTGAATATAGGATTGCGCCCAGATTCGCACCGCCATGCCCGCGAGCAGCAGGGCGATACCGAAAGCCCAGTTCAGCGCTGGATTGCTGACTTGTTCGTGCCTCCAGAAGAGCGCCACGATTAGCGGCAGATTCACCAGTATCCCGCGATGCCGAAAAGCCCATTGCCCAGAGAACATCCAGCGGCCCCCTGCTACGTTAGCGTTTTGCAGTTTAGATCAAAAGCCAAAATTGCCCTGCAAAGCAAAACATAGGAGTTTCCTTCTGGTCAAGGTGCGATTCACTTTTGTGCGCGGTCTCTGCGCGCCTTCGCGGCCGAACCGGAGGTCGAATCTGAGTTATGCCTTGGCGCTCATGCGAGCTGCCGAGCCCTTCATATACTGATCGCGGCACTGGATCGAGCACAGATGGATGGCTCCGAGCTCGAGTGCCCTCCGGTCGTCCCAGTGGTCAAGCAATCGAATGGACCGCTGCACGGCCCTTGGCGTTTCCATCTCCAGATCGTAGCCCAGTATCCACTCGATTGACGTTGGAAGCTTTTCCGGCTTTTCCGCCCCGCAGTAGTCACAGGTAATTTTCACCATGGCTTGCCTCCTTCATTCGCGCGATCCCCGTTCTATGAGATGCGCGGCTCAACGCGGCAGCGAGGCTAAAGTTCGCTATAGAGCAGGCGTCTTACTGCGGGGACCAATTGGGTTCCGGCTTCGGATTTACTTACAAATCCCTGCACGCCCAGCAGGCGAACCGCAGCTTCCGCCTCCGGCGTACATTCCTGCACGGTGAAGAAGAGAATTTTCGTCGTTGGTGCCAGACGCCGGATCTCGAAGGCGGTTTGGATGCCGTTCATTACGGGCATGTTGATATCGAGAAGCACGAGATCGGGTTTTAGCGCCTTCACTTGTTCGAGCGCGTTTTTACCGTCTTCAGCTTCGCCGCAGATTACCAGGTCGTGCGCATCCAGCAACGCGCGAACCGTAGTCCGCGCCACACGATGATCGTCTACCACCAGAATTCCCGGCGTAATGGCCTCCGGCAAGCGCGTCAACAAACCGCAGATTTTGCTTGTCGATAGTGCGCTCTTCTCTGCACCTGAGACCATACAGGATTGCCTGTAGGATGTTCAAAAGTGAACAGCTTGATGCGAGCCGCGAGAATGCTGAGTTTCGTGCCCTGAAGCCTTAGCGTCGGAAGCCGCGCCGGATCACCACCGCGGGCCCGAAACCATAGTATCCGCCGCCCCAATATGCCCCCGGATAGCAGCCCCATCCCCATGGTCCGCAATATCCATAGCCTCCGTAGTAATAGGCTGGCGGTGGATAACCCGGTCCACGCCCAGCTCTTCGGCGTGCGGGGGAGTTGGCATAGGCGTCCTGATCTTTGTAATCGCCCTGCGTCACCGGCCGAAACGCCACCTCACCGTTTTCCGTGGAAATGGACATCGGCGACTCCACTCGGAAGCTCAGCAGTGTTTCCGGAGCAATCGTGGTTGGCCGCCCGCGTGTATACATTACGGCGGCCACTCCGGCTGTCGCGCCCAGTGCCGCGCCAATCGCGGCGCCCTCTCCGCCGCCCACAACGCCTCCTACGATTGTTCCGAGCACGGTAGTAGTCCCCACCGTGGATACGGCACGTCCCGCATCTCTCGGCGAAGCGGGCGAAGGCGCAGCCTGCTGCATTTGCGTGCTCACGGGCGCCTGCCGTCCGTCAACCAGCGTCAACTCGGTGATCTCTACGCCCAGCTTCGAAACGCCATTACCCTGATTCGCCTTCTGGGCCACAGCCACTCGGCCTATTACAGTCTGCCCTCGCCGTGCCACCACCCAACCGCCTGCAACGATGGGCTGATCCAGCACCGCGCTGAACGCGTCTCCCGTGGGGTTCTGATCGCTCGATAGCCATTGGTTGATGCGCACCGCAATCACCGTTCCCGCCGGCACCGTCAGCCTCGCCGGTGCGCTCCTGTAGGGCTCGGGTGCACCCTGCGGTTCTGCCGGTTCCCCGGCGGGCGTGACCTCGTTGCCCTGTTGCTGCGCCGTCGCCGGATCGTCCGCCGCTGGTGCATTCGGCGCCGCGCCCTGATCTTGCCGCGCACACGCCGGAATGGCAGCCACACAAAGTGCCAGAATGAAGACGCTAAACGCCTTTACCAGCTTCGCCCTTGAGCCCATGAGGTCCTCTCCTTACGGCGGTTGATAATTCTGATTAAACGGATGATGCCTCGGCTCTTCCGAGTTGCCCGCCCCGGGGTGGGCGTTACGTCACACCCAAGCCTCCGAGCACCGACCGGCAGCCACCAAGCGTAGCCCGCCGCCAAGGCTCTGCGGGGGTGCACTAGGCTAGCGGTGTCGCGATATAAATTAGGTCAATTGCTGATTCGCCCGGTAACGGACACCGCGATGCCATCGCCGGTTCGGTTTACGTGAATATCTGCGGGAGCGATCCTCGTTACCCTGCCGGCCCTTCTGACCAGCATTTCAACTTCGTCGCCTCTTTGGGGGCACATGGACGTCTCAGCCAGGCCAGAATCGTCGGCGTGAAGATCGTCCGCCGGTGCGCCCTTCATGCAAGGCGTGATGCGCACGTCCCCCGAAAAAGCTGCTGGCACCTCCACATGGATCTGCCGCGGCGCTTTCTTTTCCGCGCAGGAGACCAGCAGAATCATCGTCAGAGCGCTCAAAAATGCCCAACCCCGTAGCGGCTGGTTCGTTGATCCGCGAGGCCCTCCGCGCGAGACCCGTGCACTGTGTGGCCGCGTACGGGCGCCTTTTGTCCTCAGAAAGTGAGAAGCTCTTGCGGTCAGTGGGATAAACAATGCGTACCGGTCCTCATCGTCGGGCTCGCAAGGGCTGGCACTTCTTGCGATGCCCGAAAAGGTGCCTGGGGTTCGTCCTTCCGTCTGTTCACATAAGAACACGCACGAGTGCGGCGGTCGGGCAGGCAATCTTTGTGCTATGCCCCTCGGCGTGGTTCATACCCCGGACATTGCAGTACCGGCAGGCGTGGATATTTTGCAAACCTGGAGTCGGTGAGCGAACGCTCACACAAGTAATAGACGCTCTCTCGCTTTCCCTCCACCCGCTTTGAATGGCGGCAACCGTAGCAGAGCCCCGCGCCTGAGGCTTCCTGCGCTGTCAAATCATCGGAGCTTCCCATTCCGATGCCCTCATTGAGGCAGGATGGGCAGGCACAGTGGCGGCTCGACGTGAAAGTCCAGATGGCCGATCTCCTCGAGCGCTCGATCAAGCAGAGAACTGCTGCACGATTCCAAAGTCATGATGAAGGGCAGGGCAGAATGCGGGTAGCCTGGCTTTTGGAGCAACGCATCGATGCTGATTCCGAACCGCGCTAGGACCGTGGCAACCTCGGACACAATGCCCGGCCTGTCTCTGACCACGAAGCGTACGTAGTGCGGAACCACGAAATCTCCGCTCACCGATTGCGGATCTTGCGCCAGTTCTCCCGTATCCGCCGGAGAGGAGTTGGATTGCCTCGCGATCGCGTAAAGATCCGAAACAACCGCCACCGCCGTGGGATCGCCTCCCGCGCCAAAGCCTGAAAGCACGATCTGCCCCGCAAACTCGCCGGTAGCCATCACCAGATTCTGATTTCGCTGTACGTGCGCGATCAGAGAGGAGAGCGGAACGAGCGTTGGACGGACTGCGGCGAGCAGGCGCAAGCCGCTGGCCGTGTCCTTTTGCGCGACGGAAATTTGCCGGATGGTGCAGTTCAGCTCGCGTGCATAGCCGAAATCGACAGCTTCGACGGGTGAAATCGGGGCGCACGGAATCTGTTCGCTGCGCACGTTCACGCGCAGCCCGGCCTGAGTCAGGATCACGAGTTTCGCCCGTGCGTCGTATCCTTCGACGTCGCTCGTGGGATCGGCCTCGGCGAAGCCAAGCTCTTGCGCTTCCTTCAGCGCCGAATCAAATCCGGCGCCGGTGGCTTCCATTTTCGTCAGGATGTAGTTGCACGTGCCGTTCAGAATTCCCGCGATGCGATTGAGCCGGTCGCCCGCCAGTCCCTCCTGGATGGCGACAATGGCTGGAATTCCTCCGGCCACCGACGCCCCAAACTGGAGTTGCCGCCCGGTTTGCCGCGCCAGCCGCAAAAGCTCCGGTCCGCGGTCCGCGATCAGCAGTTTATTCGCGGTAACCACGGATTTTCCCGAGCGCAGCGCCTGCGCCACCCACTCTCCCGCGGGCTCGAGGCCGCCG
>Ga0207110_10033_pt1 | contig 31433 bp, 22 predicted proteins | sample Alteio_BWMinHeat_74_FD_153582 | JGI IMG/M metagenome (GOLD analysis project Ga0207110, IMG submission 153582) | Enriched cells from forest soil in Barre Woods Harvard Forest LTER site, Petersham, Massachusetts, United States -... | ecosystem: Environmental > Terrestrial > Soil > Temperate forest >...
TCGATATTGTTATATGCGAGATCGTACAGTTCGCGCTCGTCCATCGTGCCAGATATGGCAAGCGTGATGACCGGAAGATTTGTAATGTCGAACCTGAGCGATATTGGCGGCTGAACCCCCGTCGGAAGCTGGGTCATTATCCGATTCAGCCGCTGAATGACATCAACAAGCCCGACATCCACATTGGCGCTCCAGTTCATGTTGATCCTGACCTGCGAAACGCCTTCGCGTGTGGCTGACTGGATGTAACTCACATCGTTGACAGAACTTACTCCGCGCTCGACGATGGCTGTTACAGATTGCTCCATATCCATCGGGCTTGCGCCGGTGTAGAATGTGATCGTTGTGACGACCGGGATCGAAAGATTCGGCAGCAGGTCGATCGGCAACTGCGAGAGCGATACCAGACCGAGCACGAGAATCGTAAAACCGATCAGGAAAGCCGAGATCGGAAATTTAAGCGCAAGTCTGGTTAGCCACATTTGGGGAAAGGATGAAGGATGAAGGATGAAGGATGAAAATCAGTCCTTTGTAATTCATCGTGGTTATTGACGGGTTTTGGTGGTATCGTTTCCGGATGAGGTTGTTGAATCCGACGCCGTAGTATTTTTCACGACAGTAACTTTTCCTTTTGGTTTTACAAAAGTTTGGCCAGTGATAATAACATCCTCTGTGCCATCTAAGCCAGAAAGGATTTCGAGTCTTCCATTTTCCGTCACTCCAGTCTTGACATCGTGCCTGATCGCCAAAGTATCCTGAACTACGTAAACAAAAGTCCCTACATTATCTCGGAGCACAGCATCTTGCGGGACTGTAATGGCATTTGGGTTTTCGCCGAGCACCAAAGTGACATGCGCAAACTCGCCCGGCTTGATCGTCTCATCTTTATTCGGGATTAGCATTTCGACTGTCATCGTTCGCGTGGTAGTATTGACGGCTTGGGATGAACGAGCAACGAGAGCCTGAAACTGCCTTCCAGGAATTACATCTACTGTCGCAATTGCTTTTTTGATCTGCGGTATCTTTTGAACGTCACGATCGAGAACATTTATGTCTATCTTCACAGTATCAATATCCATTACGGTGAAGATAGTTGTGTTGCTGTTGCCGACAATTGGATTTGTAGAGACCACTGCTCCCGGATCGAGAAATTTCTTTGTGATGAACCCATGGAAAGGCGCTCTGATCTTGGCATAGTCAAGAGCAATAGAACTTGCTTCGTAAGTTGCCTTCGTCGCATTGAGTGTTGCGACTGAGTTATCAAGCTCCTGCTGCGAGACCAGTTTTTCGCCTGCAAGCTTTCGTGCGCGAGCCTCTGTTGCTTTTGCGTTAAAATAAGCTGCTTCTGACTGCTTCAAAGTTTGATACAAAGCGGCTGTATCTATGAGAGCGATAAGCTGATTGTGTCTAACGGTCTTTCCCATGTCCGTATATACAGCTTCGAGCGTACCGGCAACTTTGCTGAAGATATTCGCTTGAAGAATTGGCAGCACATCGCCGTCGTAATCGAGCTTATAGACTATGTCCATCACGACCGGCTTGGCAATGCGGACGGGAGGGATAAGCTGTTTTTTCGGCTCGACAGGTTTTGCTGCGTCAATTATTCGCAGCACGATAAATGCAAGCAGAACCGCCGCGACGATCCCGATAATGGTGTACTTTACGCTTTTTTTCACTTTTGCGAAAAGCTATTAAGAAAAGAGTATGGTGATGATGAAATTTGATAAAATACCTGACGGGAATATTTTACGAATTCGTTGCAACAACCACCGCTCCCCAAATACGCCCGAAATTCAGCTTTTTTTGGTTACGAATGATTAATAAATGGAGTATTCGCATCATTCTTTAAATGGGATGGTTGGATATTAATGATGAGGAAGAGTCTTTTTGCATCGGTTTTCATATTCATGGCTTTTGGCCATGCCAATGGTCAATGGAAGCGTGTTTATGAGACAGGCTACAGCCATTTTATGGGACTCCGATACGAGTTGAACGGAATGAAATTTTTCGGACGGGATAGTGGTGTAGTAATAACCGATACGGTGATTTATGGTATTTCGGATACTGTAGTTCTCACTATCACTGCTATTACAACCGATGGTGGTAACACATGGCACGAGAATAAATCGAACATTGCAAAAAATGGGATTTATGGAAATGTCTCGGCGACTGACGTAAATCATATTTGGGATGCAAGAGGGCAGTTTATATATCAAACAACCGATGGCGGAAAGAATTGGGAAACATATACGAATCAGGACTCGGTTGGCACAAAAGTAAGTTCGATCTATTTTATTGATTCTCTCACAGGTTTTGAAGGCGGCGGCGGAATGACTATGCACCGCACGTCCGATGGAGGAAAAACTTGGCAGCTTGTCCACCACTCTGAAACCGACTCCATGTACTATCCCATTTATTATATCTCGTTCTCAACGCCGATGCTCGGTATTGCGACTACATACGACATAGGAACCTGGGTTCTGCGCACGACAGATGGAGGGTTTAACTGGATATTTACTACTGATATACATAGTGGCGTAGGAAATAGATCATACGGACTTTCTTATTCCGATCCGAGCAACGTTTTTTTTCCTGAGCTTCGGGCATTTCACCATTCTACTGACAGCGGAAAAACCTGGATTTGGATCGATCCCAAACCTCCGTTTCCGGGGTACTTTTCGGCCATAGCTTTTGTAGATTCGCTTCATGGTGTTGCGTCTGGCCGCAACCCGGCGCGGGATTCATTGGTACTTGGATACACTTCTGACGCTGGCAATACATGGCGAACCATATGGATAGATTCTTCTGCGGGAGGAAAATCTGGTTTCTTCAATTTTGCAGCTTTCCCGAACCCCTCAGTTGCATACATTGGTGGTAGCAACGCTGTGTTTCGTTTATCTACTGCCGATCTTGCAGTTCAGGAATCACCACTGGTTTCTGACGGAGTGAAGATCGAGATAGAAGCAGGGAAACTGTTGATTATGATGCCAAACGAACATGGCGACAGATTGAATATCTTTGATATTCTTGGTCGTGAAGTATCGCGTGGAGTAATTCCGCCGGACGGTTCTCTCAAACTTGATGTATCTACACTTCAGTCAGGAATATATTTCGTTTCTACTGGTAATTGGTTTGGAAAATTTGCTAAGGAGTAGGAAAGCGAGCCTCGGTGTTACACGCTCGCTGAATGTCAAAAATCATAACAATTGCAAACCAAAAGGGCGGGGTGGGGAAGACCACGACCGCCGTTAATCTTGCCGCGTCCTTAGCTGTCGGAGAGTATAAAACGCTCCTGGTGGATATAGACGCGCAGGCCAACGCCACGAGTGGCTTGGGTATTGATTATAAATCGCTCGATAAGACGATATACAATGTCCTGATGTCGGGCTTGGACACATCGGAGGCCATTCTGCCGACGGGTGTGCCGAATCTCGATCTGCTTCCATCCCATATAGACTTAGCAGGCGCGGAGATCGAGCTGATAGATGTGCCTGAACGCGAGCGAGTAATTACAAAGGCTCTCGCGCAAGTTCGGGATAATTACGATGTTATTATTATAGATTGCCCGCCATCTCTTAGTTTGCTTACGCTGAATGCGCTGACGGCTTCGGACAGCGTACTTATCCCGGTGCAATGCGAGTATTATGCACTCGAAGGCCTGGGGCAATTGCTGAACACGATCAATATCGTTAAGCGGCATTTGAACAAAGACTTGCAGATCGAAGGGGTGCTGCTAACAATGTTCGATGGGCGGCTGAGGCTTTCGAACCAGGTCGTGTCCGAAGTGCAAAAATATTTTGGAGATAAAACTTTCACGACGGTCATTGCGCGGAATGTCCGGCTATCGGAAGCGCCGAGCTTCGGGCTGCCTGCAGTGCTCTACGATGCCACATCGAGCGGAACGAAAAATTATCTCGATCTTGCTGGAGAAGTAGTAAAAAGGAATCCGGCACTGCTGGCTAAAAAAGGTAATGGGTGACTCCCCTCGATATTCTTTAGAATAAAAGCCCCGCCAGATAAGGCGGGGCTTTGTACTCTTGACCTCCTCTCAACTCGCATTATTTTGATGAGAGCGTGACAAAAGTGTTGTTATTAGTTACATGGCTGGACGACCTTAACGGCAATGCGCCGGTTCTGAACGCGCTCTCTTTCGAGTTCTTCTGCCGAAACGTCCGTTCTTTCCTTAACTGCTGGGTTACTCGTTCCGAAGCCTCTTGTCGATGCGACTTTGTCCGGGCTTACCCCCTGTGCGATGAGCCATGTTTTAATTCGCTCGGCTCGAAGCTCGGAGAGTTTCTGGTTGTGCTCCGGCGTACCTTCGGCGCTTGCAAATCCTTGTACCTCTACTCTGAGATTCGGGCACTGCTGGACCAATTGCTTGATCTGATAGAGATGATTCAGATTACCAGGCACCGCTGTATTGAATTGATCGGTGTTCACAATAAATAATGTTCCGGGGAAATTGAATATCGTATTTATCGGCGGATTCACATACATCGTATCTGTTACGCCATTGAGAAAGACCGTATCCACGCGCGCCATCACGACTGTATCGTGGTAGATATATGTGTGATTGTTTTCGATCGTGTTTGTCGAACTCATCACTGGCGCGGCAGTCGGCGGGGGTTCTTCGGGGGTGAAGATATAGTAGCTGAATCCGAGACCCATTGTCAGGAATACATCCTGACGGTAATTATTCGGATCGGAATAATCGTCGAGCCAGTCTGTTCCGGTCAAGTGCAATAGTCCCTTGCCGTTGAATGTGATCTTGGGGGATAGATACATTTCGAATCCCACACCGAGAACTCCACCAAGTACATTCTTGCTATATGCTGCGTTGGCATTGCCTCTCAATGGAGATGGAGTCGCATCGTCTGGTTCGAAGTTAAGCGCCTCGATTCCTTCAATGAAATAAGGCACGAATGTCTGAGAAGGAAATACGTTCTCAGAGAGCATCAGATCCCACCCGCCAACCCGTATGTGGTTTAGTGAACCTACCGGGGCGCCGTCCGTGCCAACGCTGACTGGAAAAAGAGTGTGCTCATTAGCAATGCTTGCTGCCGTGGATTTATACTGCAAGACACCGCCATTATATGAGCCATGTAGTGAAAGCCAGTCCATGATATTCCATCGGATGAAAGCATCTGCCTGGAAATCGAAACGACTGTCGGAGTAATTGCCCCAGTATTTGTTGCCTCCGAGATCGAAACCGAAAGCCAGCCTGCCAGCAACGCTCTGAGCCTGCGATGTTTGGTTTAGGCCCATCAGCCCGGTTAATACTAAAATGTGTAGAAAAATGGTTCGAGTGATTGAATTTTTCATAAGTATGTATCGTAATTAATTGGTAGTTAAGTAGTAATACAAGTCATCGGGCACAAAATGCGCGGGGCAAAAAATGCCGAAGGCAAAGAATAACTTTTTTCGAGTGTGTGCTGATACAAGATCCGCAAAAAGCACGAGCTCATGGCAGACGATCGCTCATCCTGAATGATCGATCATCCGAGCGGATCTTGCTCATCGACTATTCTTTTACATGAAGGCTCGGTGGAAAAAGAAAAGACGTGAATGCAGACGATCAATCATCCGAACACAGGTCGATCCTTTTTCAACCATTGTCTTTCAAGTAATGAACAACTCGAAAAGCTGTTCTCTGGGAAGAAGATATTAGCCAATGCCGTGCCAATCACGTGAAGTCCTTTATTTTGAATATCTTAATGAAAACCCCACATTCAGGATTCCTTTCATTCTGAAATGATGAAAAAATGAAAGCCCCGCCTGAAAAGGCGGGGCTTTCTGAACTTTATCTTCTCTTTTGAACTAGAGAATGTGGAAGCTTATTAATTACTGCATGTCTCAACTACTCTAACAGCAATGCGTCGGTTCTGCGTGCGCTCTGCCTCGAGTTCGGCGGCTGAAACGTCCTTGCGTTCACGGACTGCCGGGCGGGTGTCGCCGTAGCCAACCGTGCGGACGACCTTGTCCGAGCTTACTCCTTGCTCGATGAGCCATGTCTTGATGCGCGCCGAGCGCCTTTCGGATAGCTCCTGGTTGTGCTCGGAGGTGCCTTCCTCGCTCGCATATCCCATTACCTCGACCTTAAGTGAAGGGCATTGATTGACCAATGCTTTAATATGATAGAGATTGCTCATATTGTTCGGCTCGTTGGTATTGAACTGATCTGTGTTTACGATAAACAGAGTTCCGGGAAAATTAAATATAGTATTTACCTTTGGGTTCGTCAGATAAACAGTGTCCGTTGGATCCTTGATATAGAGTGTGTCGGTGTGATAGACCGTCGCAGTCGTGTAGGTGTTGTTGTTGGTAATTGTTGTACCCGCAGACATGACAGGAGCCACGTACGGCGTTTCAGGTGTGAATATGTAATAACTGAATCCGAGACCCATTGTCAGGTATGCATCCTGGCGGTAATTATTCGGATCTGAGTAATCGTCGAGCCAGTCGGTCCCGGTCAAATGTATCAAGCCTTTGCCGTTGAAAGTGATCTTTGGTGATAGATACATTTCGAAACCTACTCCGAACACGCCGCCAATTACATTTTTGCTGTATGCGTTGACAGCATTGCCTCTCAATGGTGAAGGAGACGCATCATCCGGTTCGAAGTTGAGTGCCTCTAATCCGCCGATAAAATAAGGGACAAATGTCTGGTCGGGAAATACATTGAACGATGCCATTAGATCCCATCCGCCGACGCGAGTATGATTTATCGTGCCCGCTATGGTGCCGTCTGCGCCAGTGCTGACAGGAAAAAGAGTGTGCTCGTTGCCGATGCTTCCTCCTGTGCCGACACCGCCTGTGGATTTATATCCTAAGACTCCGGCATTATATGCTGCGTGCAAAGAAACCCAGTCCGTGATATTCCATCGGATGAATGCTTCACCCTGAAAATCGAATCGGGAGTCTGTGTAATTACCGTAGTATTTATTGCCGCCGGCATCGAAGCCGAAAGCAATGCGTCCTGCCACGCTCTGAGCCTGTGCTGTTTGGCTCAGACCTGTCAGTCCGATCAGTCCTAAAACAAGAAGCGCTGTGCTTCGAAGACCCTTTAAAGGTCTTATATTAATTGAATGATTCATAAGTATGATAGTTAATTATTGGTGCAAGAAGCTCGACGTGCTAATTGCACGAGGGCTAAAAACGGCCAGTCGAGTCTCGTTGGGAAGCAAGTCCGATAGCGCATGATAGTTCATGCAGGCGGCAAATGCTAACCCTATCCTCTTACAAAGAAGGCTTAGTGAAAGTGGAAGGGACAAGAGGGTGGATGATCGCTCATCCAAAATCCGATCAGTTCTGCTCGAACAATGTCTTTCGTGTAAGGAACAACTCATGAAGCTGTCCTCTGCGGAGCACTTCATCCAATCCCGTGCCAACCGACGAAATGGTGCGATAATGATTCTAAATCACCAATTACAAGTTTTGATCGCTTTCTGAAATGAAAAAGAGCTAAGAATTGCCACCTATTGCTTTCTAAGATCAGTAGGAGCGGAACGGGCAATTTTTATTGCATAGCTGGGGAATAGATTCCGGCATGGTGGCATCGTCACAGCCGCCTAAGCGGGTTGCAAGGGCGTGACCCACATGGGTGGCCGGGACCGGCGCCCACCACGCGGATACACTTGATCCCAGATCGCTTAAAAAATATAAAACTGAGAGCTAAATAGCGAAGATACTATGCAGACCCCATTTGCGCGAGAACCCGGCGAAGCTCGGAAAAGGGCACAGGCTTTATCAAATACATTCCGAAACCGGCTTCGAGGGAACGGACGATATCATCCTCGGTCCCATATCCACTCATAGCTATTCCGCGCAGCCCGTAATTATCACGAAGCTTTGCCATAAGGTCGTTGCCTGTGCCGTCGGGCAGACCGAGATCGGAAATTACTATATCGAAAGTATTAGTCTCCGCCGCCGCAAGAGCATCGGCCATAGTGCTTGCTGTAACCACTTTATGGCCATCGCGGGTCAGCAATGTGGAAACAGCGTAAAGAGTGGATGGGTGATCGTCCACGAGAAGTAAGCGAAGATGCATATCGGCAGGGAGCGATGCGGTCGAACCTGCTGTGGTATTTACAATGCCATTGGCAGGTTTAGTAGCTCCAGGGAATTCGATGGTGAAAGTTGTGCCGCGATCTATGCCTTCACTGTGGGCTGTGATCCTTCCGCCGTGCAATTCGACGATCGAGCGCGCAATTGCAAGACCGAGGCCGAGGCCTCCAAATTTGCGCTCGCGGGCGACAGACAACTGCTCAAGAGGCAGAAAAATTTTCTTAATATCTTCGGGTTCCATCCCAATTCCGGTATCGGTAACCTCGATATGAAGCCAGCCTTCATCTCCATCGTGTGTCAGGACAGTGATCTGCCCGCCGTTGGGGGTAAACTTTATAGAATTGCGCAACAGATTCCAAATGATCTGTTGGAAACGCACGGGGTCAGTCATTATTCCGCTGCGTTTGGCCGTAAGCTTTCTCTCGATCGATATTTCTTTGCTTTTGGCGCCTTCGCTAACGATGCCGATAGCCAGCTCGATGAGCGAATGCGCGTCGCTTGGCTGGGGGTTGAGTCTAAATTTCTTGACGGATATTGAAGTTATGTCGAGCAGATCGTCAATCATTCGCACTTCGAGCGCAATGTTGCGCTCCATCATGGCAAATTGTTCGCGGACATCCTGTGGCAGGCGTTCGTCATCTTTAAGCGCGGTGGCTGTCAGGAGCACAGGGGTCAGTGGTGTTCGCATCTCGTGGGAAAGCAGCGCCATAAAATCCTCGCTCGATTTGCTTCTCTTTTCCGCGTATATCTTTGCTTCCCGCTCTTTCTTTTCCTGCTCTTTTTGTTTTGTAATATCGTGAAAACTCCACACACGCCCTAAGTCGGGATTATCAACATCGAGCAGTTTTGAATATCTCTCGAAAACTCTGCCGTCAGTAAACTCCAATTCATCAGAACTTTCGGGCACCCCGGTACCTACAATTTCCTTTATTCTTTCAATGAATTTTTGTGGATCGCTGAACAATTTGCTTACAAATTCCCGCCGCTCTATATTATCTCCTCTATCCATGATCGCTTGCGGAATGCCGAACATAGAGACATACTTTTTATTGTAGTCAATGATCTTTCCGCGTCCGTCTGTCACTAATATCCCGTCGGAGGTGGAGTCGAATGTCCCTCGCATGATCGCAAGCAAATTTGTAAGCTCCTGCGACTTTTGTTCCAGCTCTTCCTTCGATGAAATTATTTCCTGGACTGCCTGTTGCAGGGCATCACGCTGGCGTGTATCGGGAACGGTTTTTGGGATATTCGATGAGGCAGAGTTCGGCAACTTCTCGTTTTCTTTGGCTTCCATTTTAGTAATCTCCTAAGCTATCAAACATAAACAACATCGCAACATTCGGTCGTCGAGAACGACATGAATTACCACAAAAAACAATTTTTATGGCTGACGGAAATCTCTTCGGGAGTAAATTTCATCCTCGATACGAAATATATTAAAAGACGCCATCGCAATAATCATAAAGACTTATTTTCACCAGGCAGGCATCCCATGCGAAAAACAGTTTATGATATGCAACAATCCGAGGAAGCTATCGAGTGATCTGCTTTCTCTCAGTTCGATCGCGGGGGATGGCCCACCAAGCGATTAAATAAACATGGCTTTGAACAGGGCTGATCTAAAAACCAGCGACGAATTGAAAATTCATAATTCATAATCTTGGTTCCCCTTCATTGGTTTCACAGTGAAAGGTAAGATGTTTTTTTAGGTTCTACAAGGAAGTTTGTGGTAAAGATCGAGTTTTCCAGAAAAAAGCGACTCTATATATGCCATAAAGGGCACCTATGTTGGGAAAATATTGTTGTATATAAAGGGGGTCTCTACTACTTAAGCTTATTCGGAGGATCTAATGCCTCTGTCATATCGAAAGATATTATTCACCCCCCCTTCCACAATTGCCCACGGAAAGATACCGCCCCTAACGCTTCAGTGATTGCGTCTCAGGCCACCTGATGCTCTATTACAGGGTACAGTGAGCTTTTAGAGAATCTCTATAAAGCTCAAAATAGTCAGAAGGGCCGATCTATCTGTGCTAATACAGCTCTCAGAAATAACAGGAAGAGCGTTCCGCACACAGTCTATAGCTCAAAAGGCGTGGTAAGATCATCCGTGAGGAATTTGTTCATTGACAATTGATCAATTGTTTTCGATTCCACAGAAAACCCAGTAGAACCTGTTTTTATCCAAATTTAACGAAAAGCTAAGGTTTGCGGGCTTATTCTTGTCAAAATGAGGTTCTTTATAACACATGTCAAAATCACGATCGGTATTGGGCAAGGGCCTGGGCGCATTGATACCAGGTTTTTCAGAAGATGAAAGGCCGGGCAATAGCGGAATCGAGCTTGCTGAGATGGGTTCGGAGATTCGTCCGGCTCCACGGCACGAGCCGTCTATTCGCGGGATCGAGATCGCGAAGATAGCTCCAAACCCTCAACAGCCGCGAAAAGATTTTTCGAAGGAAAGTCTCGATGAGCTTACTGAGTCAATTCGCGAGCACGGGCTGATACAGCCTATAACGGTGCGCCGCGCTACTGGAGACAAGTTCGAATTGATAAGCGGCGAGCGAAGAATTCGCGCCGCGATCGAAGCTGGCCTGACATCTTTGCCGGCATACATTATCGAAGTGGAAAGCGACAGAAAGATGTTGGAACTTGCGATAGTCGAGAATGTCCAGCGAGTCGAGCTTAACCCGATCGAAGAGGCAGAGGCATATCAGCGCCTTATAGAAGACTGTGGGCTGACACAGGAAGAAGTCGCGGAAAAAATTTCGAAAGACAGAACCAGCGTCGCGAATTTCATTCGCCTGCTAAAATTGCCAGAGCCTATAAAGGACTCCATCCGTGCGGGTGAACTTGGTATGGGCCATGCGAAGGCGATCCTATCCGTAGCAGATCGCACAAAGCAGACTGAGCTATGGAGCGAAGCAGTTCGAGAGAAATATTCAGTCCGCAAACTCGAAGAATTGGCGCGCTCAACAACTAATCGAGAACGCTTGGGCACAAAGACTGTCAAGCGTGTTGTTGCAACAACTACTTCTGTAAACGGAAGCAGCCCATCGGCGAACGGATATGAAACATCCTCGGATATTCGCGCGATAGAATCTGGGTTCCAGCAGGTACTTGGTACACAGGTGAAAGTTCGCATTAAGACAGACGAGTCAGGAGAAATAGCGATTCAATTTTTTTCTTTAGAAGAATTCGAGCGGCTGAGGGAGCTGCTTGCGACTATTAACAATACGTAAACAGTCAATAATTTATATCGAATTGGTAGGGGTCAACGGCGTTGACCCAATTAGTAAAAGAATAATTTTATCTTTCGCTCGTAAATGGGTCAACGCCATTGACCCCTACATTGTTTTTCGTATATTCAATAAAACATACTCACAACTATGGAGAGCCTTCTCGAACCGATTTTATCCGCCGATGCTCCTAAGCCCATTGGGCCTTACTCGCAGGCCGTGCGCTCGCGCGATTTTTTGTTTTGCTCCGGTCAGATTGGTATGGACCCTGCCACCGGCGAGTTGGTCAAAGGCTCGATCGAAGACGAGACGAAGCAGGTTATGCGAAATCTTTGGGAAGTGCTTGCGGCCGGCGGCGCGACATTTGCCCATGTTGCGAAGACGACAATTTATCTTACCAATATGGCCGATTTTGCTGCGGTCAATAAAGTATATGAGGTTGCGCTCGGGACTGCGCGTCCGGCCCGAAGCACTGTGCAGGTAGCCGCATTACCAAAATCCGCGCGAGTGGAGATCGAATGCGTCGCATCCCTTACATAATAATAGCGAGTGCATTTTTGTTTTGTTCGCTATCGTATAACAATGCTGTAGCGCAGGAGGAGGGCGTCGTGCCTTCAGCAAACCCAATTCATTCTGTCGATACAGCACACTCTGTTGATACGGTCGGATTTCACATGACGAAATCACCGCTCGAAGCAGTGCTTCTTAGCACTGTGGTTCCAGGACTTGGACAGCTCTATCTCGGTCAGGCTTGGAAACTGCCGATATTGTATGGAATAGGCGGAGCATTCTTTTATGGCGTATATATTCAAAATTTTCGTTATCATTATACTATTGATTCGATAAATAATGAGAATGCTCGCAAGAACAATCGCGATTCGGGGCTTGCTGTCCAAAATGCTTACGTACGCGAGTTTTACCGCAACGATCGCGACAAATGGTGGATATACCTTGCGCTGACTTATGTTGCGAATATCCTCGACGCATATATCGGCGCTAATCTTTATGATTTCGATGTCAGCGATCCGGCTCCATCGCCGATACAATCTTATTACGATCCGATAGACAGGCGAGTGGGGTTGTCTTTCAATATTAAATTTTAGGAATGTTAATAAAGATCGGACCATATAATGCCATTCCCGCGAAAGCTGGAATCCAGGCCTCGGCCTGCTACAAACTTTGGGTCTGGATTCCCGCTTTCGCGGGAATGACAATGATGGGCTATGAAATCGAATGAGAAAATTTCTTTACATACTTTTTCTTGCATTTGTAGCTTGTTCATCAACTAAGAACACAGCAAGCGAAGTTACGTCTGTAACGGCGGAGCTTGTGCCAATAAAAGTTCTGCGCCATTTCGATAAAGCCTCTTATATCAGCGCCGATCAGTTTCGGAACTTCTTCGTGATCGAAGCGGGTACGCAGACTGTGGTAAAGTTTTCGCCGGAAGGGGACAGCCTTCGCGCAGCCGGAGGATTCGGCTCCGACCACAACCAATTTATCGGACCAAATGGGATAGATGCGCGGCTGACTAACTCCATTTTTATTTCAGATAATGTAAATAATCGTATTGAGCAATACACGAAAGATCTGAATTACTCCGCAACGCTATACACACACGACTATGCGAATTCAGCAAACAGGTTCGGGCTTCCACAAGCTGTGGCGGCAGATCAGGCGGGGAATATCTACGTTGCAGATGGTGAGAATAAGCGAGTTGTAAAAGCACGTCCGGATTATTCTATTGAGCGGGTGATCGGCGGATATTCCGATGCTACAAGGCCCGATGCAGTGCTTGCAAATCCTATAGACCTTGCGATCGGCGGCGATGGGCAGCTTATCGTGCTCGATGGGCGCGGGACATCATCGCTTGTCGAGTACGATGCGCTCGGAAACTTGCTTGCGCGAAGATCGCTGGGTGACGAAGCGACGCGCATAACGTCTGTGAGCGACACAATTTTCGCTCTTCTGCCGAGAAGATCCGAAGTGCAGCTTTTTCGATCTTCAGGACTAACGCCAATCGGGCGATGGGCGATCCGCGCGGACAAATTCCATGCAGGGTGGCCCATCATTGACATAGCAGCTCGTGGCGGAACGATATATGGACTTTCACCGACAGCGGTTTATTTATGCCGAGTCAAAGCGATCACAGATACGAGCGTAGGGAAGCATTAAATGTAGCCGTGACCTTTAGGTCACGGTCGCGGAGCGCAATATATACAGTGACCTAAAGGTCATGGCAAACACACCGTGACCTAAAGGTCACGGCTACAAAATTAGGGGGTGGTTAATTTTTGTGCGGCAAATTTCTTATCCTATTCGGCGGCACGAGCTTTACGAGCTGATCGACTCAGGCGAGGGGCCGGATGTCGAGTTCAAGCGGCAATTTTCTTCACCCGAAAAAATTGCGCGGGAGATAATTGCTTTTGCGAATACGCGCGGAGGTTATTTGCTTTTTGGAGTAGATGACGACGGCACTGTCGTCGGAGTGCGGAGCGAGAAATCGGAATTGGAGTTGGTAGAGGACGCTGCCCGGTGGATGGCCGACCCACCTGTCGAGATAGTTACGGAGAATGTTCATGCCGGATATGGAAAAGACATAGTGCTTGTGCGTGTGCCTGAGAGCAGCGTGAAGCCGCACACGCTCGTGGATTACGACGCCGGCGGGCACCGGGCAAGCGACCAAACCCGAACCGGCTTTGTACGCTACGAAGATAAATCCGTGCAGGCGAGCCGCGAGGTAATGAGTGTGATGCGCGGACAAAGCCCGCACAGCGCGCCGCTGAAAATATTTGTAGGATACAACGAGAAGGCGCTCTTTGCATTTCTCGAAAGGCGCGGAAGAATAACCGTTGACGAGTTTGCCGATCTCGTGAACATCAGCCGGAGGCGTGCATCGAAGATACTCGTAAACTTAGTGCGCGCCGGCACTGTGCTGATTCACTCCTACGAAAAGACAGAGTTTTTTACGCTGGCTAAGTGAACCGGGATTACCGAGTATGATCTCTTATGCGCGGAATTTAAGCAGATTTTGCGGACGATTTCTCGTATTAATCAGCATCGTCAGACAAATCCAAGTAGTAGGGGAACCAAATACTCCCTGAATTTTGGTTGTGAAAGGAGCGTTTGCCATTACTCTACTATGAATTGCCGCCGAATTAGTTTTTTGCCGGAGAAAATCAGGAAAGCGATCCTGCTTTTTGGCGTGACTCTAATTTGCAGCTTTGCTAATTCGGCTGCTGAAGCTCAGTATACGGTATTGCGCTCGCCGTTCGAGCGGTTCGTGGATTACCGTTTGACTTTAGGCTGGGGCGCTTCTACTCCGCCGAACTCTCAATGGAATGATTATACTCATTCGACGCAGGCTGTAGTCAATAGTCAGATCAATTTGAATGAATTTATCACGTTTGAATATGGTCAGTTCAAAGTTGGGCTGATGTCTTATGTATTCCCAAAGGATATGTGGCCATTCATCTATTGGAATCCTCAGTTTCAAATAGGGCGGTTTGGCGTTGGTGGGGATTCGAACAGAATGGCTCTGAGTATCCGGGGCGAGAATCTTTTTGCGAAAAAAACCGCCAATGAGTATCAAGGCGATGGCCAGAGCGATAAGAGTGTTTATCCGGACCGGAATTCATTATCGTTCCTGATAACATATTGGCTTGGGCGCGGTCTGGATTCGAGTGATTACGGTGAGTTCATCCGCGAGGCTGCATATCAGGATTCGAGAGAGGACGCCGTTGCCCGCCCTGTGCTTTCCAGCTCCGGTGGCGAAGTTCATTACTCTACTCGAAATGGTTTTAGCGTAGGTATTGGATTGGGAAATGGAAAGTATTCCGGCTCTGGGCCAATATCCCGTTATCTCAATTTCTTCAATTCGTATAATGTTTTTACAGACAAGGGTATTCCTGGATTCAATCCACTGGCGCTCGTTCGGTATAGGATGAGAAACCTTATAGCCGAACTCGATATTGCCGGCGACGATGTGAATGCCGGGATCGTGATCCGAAACCTGAAACATATTGATATAGAAACGGGTCTTCTGCGATTGGAACATCTTTTCCCGCGAGTATCACGAGGCCCGCACAGGCCGGAAGCTTATCTTTCTGTGAGTTACGAGCTTAGTCTCGGTAAGGAGAATGGCTTCTTCGAGTATGGCGACGCAATCCTCGATCCGCTCGCGGATTCTGATGGTGACGGTTTGACCGATCTTGAGGAAATAATGATCTACCACACCGATCCGTTCAATCCTGATTCGGATGGAGATGGGCTGACTGACGGGGAAGAAGTGAAAATTTACGGCACCGATCCAAATAATCCGGATACTGACGGTGATGGACTGACCGATGGAGAGGAAGTCCATAAATATCACACGAACCCGCGCCTTGCAGATACCGATGGCGACGGCCTCTCGGATGGCGAGGAAGTATTAAAATACCACACCGATCCACTCAACAAGGACACCGATGGCGATGGCCTTTCGGACTACGACGAGATCACTAAGTACCACACTGACCCGCTCAAGAAAGATACCGACGGCGACGGGCTGACTGACTACGAAGAGATTTTCATATATCACACTAATCCACTGCTTGCCGATACAGATGGCGATGGAATCAGCGATGGCGACGAGGTGCTGAAATATCACACCGATCCACTCATGACCGACACTGACGGCGATGGCGTACCTGATGGTCAGGATGGCTGTCCGCTCGAACCTGGACCGAAGTCAAATAATGGCTGCCCAGAAGTGCCGTTCCAGATCGGCCAGCGCGTTGATTTGCCGAGAATTGAATTCGAGTCGGGAAAGACGGAGATACTGTCGCAGTCATTCTCGGCGCTCAATCAATTGATCGGCCTAATGACGAAATACCAAGGCTCGAAAATCTCTATTCAGGGCCATACAGATAATACGGGAGACTCTGTATTCAACGAGCGCCTATCTGTTGACCGAGCAAATTCAGTTAAGAGCTGGCTTGTCGCTCATGGTATAAACGGGAGCCGCCTCGAAGCTCGCGGATATGGCCAGACTCGCCCCATTACCACAAACACCACCGACCAGGGCCGTGAGATCAACCGCAGGATCGAGTTCGTTATCATCGAGAATAAAGAGTAGTGAGGGGATGAGTAACGAGTGAATGCATGACTAATGGGATTGAGTATTTGCTATGCTTTTTCCTATACAAGTCTGCAGAGGATCTTTATTCCCGAACGATCTTCTTAGTGATAACCGAAGTCGAAGATGTGAAAGCAGCTACATAAATACCAGAAGGAAATCTGGACAGGTCAAGAGTAAACTCTGGCGAGTTCGGTTTTGTAATGTCAAGGACAGTTTCATCCAGGATATTTCTGACGCTGACATTCAGTATATTATCTTGTGCACTGTGAACGGTAATCAGTCCTGATGATGGATTTGGAGAGAGGGAGATATTGAGATTGCTTTGCTTCGGATCGTTAACGGAATTAAAAATAAAATCTAAGATCGAACGTTTCCAGACTCCATTGGCGTCTGTTGCTGCCAGGACTTCCTGTTGGAAATTAACAGCCATCGCATTTATCTTCATAGTTGGCAGATCGGTGTTTGCTGCTTGCCAGGCCGCGCCGTTATTGCGTGAGAAAAAAACGCCTTCTGTTTGTGTTCCTGCGTATATATTGGTGCCATCTGTCGTTACCGACGTGACGCTTTTGCCTGTAATACCCTGATTGATCGGCAACCACGTCGTTCCATTATTGCTTGTAGCATAAACTCCATTATCAGTACCGGCAAAAATTTCGGGATCGATTCCGAGAGCAAGCATTAAGACATGCGTTGGAAGCCCAGTATTTGCAGGCGTCCAGGTCGATCCGTTATCGGGTGAAATATAAACTGCATTTTGGCATACTGCCAATAGACTCTGTCCACTCACCACCATCGAAGTTACCGTGCCTTGCGAAACGGGCGGGCTTAACGATTTCCACTTCGTACCTAAATCGCCGGAGTGCCAAAATGTGCCGTCGGTGCCAACATAAACATTTGTATCATTCACAGCGAGAGAAAAAATCTTGACGATCCCGGAGTTAGTAGATATATCCATCCAGTCTCCACCATTGAAACTGGCATACACTTTTCCGCGATCAGTACCAATAAATACATTGCTTCTATTGAGATCATAAGTAACAGTTACTACTCCAGGATTTGTTAAAGTACCATTCATCGAAGTCCAGGAATTGCTGCTGCCGGAATAAATACCATCCTGGCATCCGGCAAGAGTTATTATTCCGCCATAAAGGCATGTAACCGGTTTAGTCGTAGGGCCGTTGGTTGAAACCCATTGAGCTTTACCGTTCTGTGCTGCACAAATTGTAAAACATAGAACCGAGGCGACGAATACGAGTTGGCGTTTCATAGTGATTGCTCCTTTATTGTTACTATTCCCGAAATGAACTTCCTGTTGATAACCCTTTCGCAAATAAGAGGTTCCAATTGATAAATCCTCGCAGAGGCTGAAAATCTGTCCTACACAAGACTGTGAATCGCTTGATCCATCCTCTTTATAGACTCAGCCTTCCCGATGACGGCCAGCAGCTCGAAAAGTCCCGGCCCCATGCCTTTGCCGGTAACTGCAAGGCGGATAGGATGGATAAGCTTTCCCGCTCCGAGGCCATTTGCTTCAGCATATTGCCGGACAACGGCTTCGAGAGAATCGTGATCCCAATTGTCGAGAGCTTGAAACTGGGGGAGGAGATTGGTGAGATGTTCTTTCGCCTGCGGAGTCCAGTGTTTGGCTTTGTATTTCTCGTCGTAATGTTCGGGATCGGTCGGGGCGACGTAAAAGTAGCTGGCGAAATCGACGAAATCCCAAAGTGTGCGAACCCGCTCCTGCATCAGCTTAATTACCGAAAGGAGATAATCGTCGCTTACGACATAGTTCCGGGTTGCGATAAGCGGCTTTACGAGCGGCAGCAACTCCGTCGGCGTCATTTTGCGGATGTATTCGGAGTTCATCCAATCGAGCTTCTCACGATTGAATACCGCGCCGCCTTTATTTACACGTTCGAGATTGAAATCGCGAATGAGGTCGTCAATGGAAAAAATCTCTTCCGTCGCGCTCGGATTCCATCCCATCAGGGCAACGAAATTTATCAGCGCCTGTGGCAGGTAACCTTTATCTTTATAATCCTCGACAGCCACATCGCCCTGCCTTTTCGAAAGCTTCGATTTGTCGGCATTAAGCAGCAGAGGCAGATGAGCGAATTTTGGTGGCTCCCATGACAAAGCCTGATAAAGCAGGACGTGCTTAGGAGTCGAAGAGAGCCATTCTTCGCCACGAATTACATGGGTTATCTCCATCAGGTGATCGTCCACGATGTTGGCGAGATGATAAGTCGGGAATCCATCGGATTTCATCAGCACCTGATCGTCGATGGTGCGAGAATCGAATTCTATGTCGCCGCGAATCATATCGTTGAATCTGACTATCTCGCCAATCGGAACTCGCATTCGGATTACATGGGGCTCACCGGCGGCAATGCGCCGGTCGGTTTCCTCTTTGGTAAGGTTTCGGCAAAGCCTGTCGTACATCGGTGGCTGTCCGGAAGCCTGCTGGGCCTTTCGAACCATGTCAAGTCGCTCGGCTGTGCAGAAGCATGGATAAGCATTGCCGGACTCGATCAACCTATTTGAATGGGAACGATAAATATCTGTTCGCTCGGATTGGACATACGGCCCAAACTCACCGCCCTGCACCGGGCCTTCATCGAATGTAATGCCAGCCCATGCCATTGTGCTGAGCATATTTTCGACAGCCCCTTCGACATAACGAGTGCGGTCGGTGTCTTCGATTCGGAGAATGTTGACTCCGCCGTTATGCTGCGCATAAAGATAGCAATACAGCGCCGTGCGCAAAGAGCCGACATGCACGAAACCGGTAGGGGAGGGGGCGAAACGAACTCTGACCATAAAAATGATGAATGATGAATGATGAAAAGTAGAAATTTCTATTTCAAAATTCATCATTCATCATTGTCCGAAATGGGGGTGAGCAATGGGGTTCGAACCCACGACCTCCTGGGCCACAACCAGGCGCTCTAACCAGCTGAGCTATGCCCACCATATTTGAGTAACGAGTGATGAGTAACGAGTGGATGAGTAATTGGAAGCGAGCATTGGATTGACTATAAAATCCACTCGTTACTCGTTACTCATCTACTCGTTACTGATCCCAGTGCGCCCGGCTGGACTCGAACCAGCGACCCACAGCTTAGAAGGCTGTTGCTCTATCCACCTGAGCTACGGGCGCAGAATGCTGATAAGGCGGTCTTTCCCGGCGCGGAGCGAGTTAACAGGTGTGTTGCGATTCAAGTTCGCAGACTATGACAATCGTATCGCCAGCACTGTAACATCGTCCTCTATGGATATTTTGCTTGAGTCAACCATTTGCCTTAGTGTGTCATTGAGAGGCAGTCCGCTCAGAGCAGCATCTTCAACGAGTCTCACTGTCCCTTTCTCGCCAAGCATATCGCCGCCATGAACTGCTTCCGACAAGCCATCAGTAAAGAATACAAGCAGACTTCCAGAATCAAGGGTGTATTTACGAGACTCATAATGAAAAGTCGGAATAATGCCAAGAGGTATGCCGGTGCTTTCAACAAGCATCACCGATTTACCGGGAGAAGCGATGATCGGATTTGGATGCCCGCAGACAACGGATTCGAGTTGCCTCATTGGAACATCGAGAACTCCGAACGCTGCCGTGATAAATCTTTCGGGCGAGGTACTTTCGCAAATCAGCCTGTTCAATTCTTTCACAACGCCGACAATATCGTAATATCCTTCCCGAAGCAATGCGACCAACGCCCTGAGTGCTGCTTGAAGATTAGACATTGTGAGAGCAGCCGTAACACCTTTTCCAACTACATCGGCAACTGCAAGCAGCACTCGATTCTCATCCAGTTGAATCACATCGTAGTAATCCCCACCAACCCATTCGGAGGGCTTGGAAATAGCGGCAAACTGAGAGCCGGGGATCTCCGGCAATCTCTGAGGCAGCAGTGATTGCTGAATATCGCGTGCGAGACGAAGCTCGGATTCAAGCCGCTCTCGCTCCTTCTCACGTTCAAATAGCCAGGCATTGGTGAGGGCTATCGAAGTCAGCGCCGCAAGTGAGGCAAGATAAACAGCTTCCGAATCTACATTAAGCTGCGGATTAATTGATGGCCCAAGCGCAAGCATCCCAAGATAACCGGACCCATCGGCCAAAGCAAGCGGCACGGCAGTATAAAGATTATTAGGAGTGGATATAAGCTCTGCAAATCTCGTGCTGTCGATAAATTCTGGCAGATCGAGACTTATAAATCCCGCAAGTGCCGAAAGCTCAAATTGCTCTCCGGTCTGCCCGGAAATCTCAAGATAAGCAAAAGCTTCTTTGATGAGCGATTTGCCCATCGCAGTCCGTAGAACGCTACGTATGATACCTCGCGGCCCAAGATCGGGAGTCAGAGTCTGAGCATACTCCAGCAGCGAACTGAGCGCGTATCGCTCGTGTGAAAGCTGGGTTGCGAGGTCGTTAGTATTAGGCACCTCAATAGTTTAACACAGAAAAAGCCGCTGTTCTGCGGCTTCCAAAAGAGCGGGAGACGGGACTTGAACCCGCGACATCGACCTTGGCAAGGTCGCACTCTACCAACTGAGTTACTCCCGCAATTTCCTCATTTTCCATCCCTTTTCTATCAGGCGGTGGCCTATGGGACACTCAGAACACCGGCCCTTATCGCAGAAGTTTCTTTTGAGCAAGAGCGCGCCTTGTTCCGAGCGCACGGAGCTAACATTTTCACCTTCGAGAAGTTCCTGTTCGATGATAGAAAGGTACTTGGCACTGGCCCAGGTGCGTGTATTTCCCCATTCTTCTATCAGGTCGTGCTCCCTCCGGCGATTTGCTGGGCTTTCAGACTCCATACGCAGTCTGGCGATCTTAGCGGGAATAACGACATTAAGCCAAATGGCACTCTGACGCTCATTTCCCAAAAGAGATTGCGGCGAAGGCAATTTTGAGGAGAAAGAGGTATGAGACTCCCAAAAAACATTTGAGTTCAAATCGGCACTTGGGCCATCATCGAAAAATTGATCTCGAAAACCCCATTCATCCTTGCTGAAATATTTTTCCGCCAGCGCCGCAGCCAGTGCAACGCGACGGTGCGGGCTGTTCGCCGGACGAAGCCGAAAAAATGCCCAATCATGTTCTGCCAAAACTTCGGGAAATCGCAGCGACTGCCGAATTGCATTCCATCGAGCATTCAGTTCGAGAAGATATTCGTTTGTCTCAGCATCAAACTCGAGCGATGGCTGTACAAGCAATCCGGCGGCGCCAAAAAAAATTGCTTCGAATGTAATGCTGTAATTATCTGGAAATGCCTGCCGAACAAACTTCAAACGAGAAAGCGGCAGAATGGCAGATAGCTCTCTAAACGGCGCTCGATTTTGCGAATATCCCAATGCATCCATAGTGAGTTGATAGACTCGCTCAAGCAGTTCAGATTCGGATGGAAGCTCGCGTTCAGAAAGTGTAACCCGGTCGATCAATTCTTCAAGCCGTGCATTCCCAAATTTTTCCAGCACAGTTCGTTTGAAGGGAATAGGGACAAGGATATTGTGCGGAAAGCATGGCAGCTCTGGCGTCCGGTCATAAAGCTTTTGGAAGAGAGCATCCCAAAGTCCGGCGCGGTCAAATGCAAGATTGTTCCGAAGTACAAGTTGCGGAACAGGTGGGCCTTTATGCTCATCGCCGTCATCTTCGAGCACAACATGAAGGATAACATTCGAATATCGCGCATCTCCATCATGGTCGTGAGCATTCCATCCACCTGGAGTAATATGAAGCTCGACATCTCCGCTAATCAGCACACCATCCAAAGCAATTCGAGCGCCCAGAAAATCCGGTCCTCCGCGATGATTATTCTGCGCTCCGGAATCGAGCACTTTCATTTGCGATCCATCCGAAAGCACGATGGGACTCACGAGAAAGCTCTCATGGCCTTTCCATATCTCGGTGAGAAAATGCTCGGGAATCATGAGCCTGAACCTGGATTACGCGGATTGGATGGATTACGCGGATTGATTATCAGCATTTTCATAATCTCTCACAATAAAGTGGAGTTTTCAATTAGCACTACTTTGGTTATATTGTAAGATCAAAAATTTATCGCAAAATTAAATGTCAATCCTGGAAATCCATCCAATCCGCGTAATCCAGGTTCTGGGTCAGATGTATTTCATCGCCGCCGCCCTTGCAGCCTCAGCAAAATCAGCACCTTTCGATGCTCCGATTATGCCTCGGCTCACGTTTACGATGGCAATCCCATTTCCGTTTGCTTCTCGAACCTCTTCCATTGTGCCACCTTGAGTGCCGACCCCTGGAATGAGGAATGGTAGTTCCGGCGCTCGCTGGCGAAGAGCCTTCAATTCCGCAGGCTTCGTCGCTCCGACTACCAAGCCAGCATTCTTCTTCGCAGCATTCCACTCGCGGACTTTATCCGTCACTTCCTCATACATCTTCTTCCCATTCGTCAATTCGAGATATTCGAAATCTCTTGCACTCTGGTTTGAGGTCAGCCCGAGAAGGAATGCACCACGATCATCGCGCTTAAGAAATGGCTCGACAGCATCAAAGCCCATGAGTGGATTTATCGTCACCGAGTCGAAAGGCAGCATCTCCTGATAGGCGTAAGCATAAAGATCGCTCGTCGCGCCGATGTCGCCGCGCTTCACATCGCCGATAGTGAAAATATGTGGCGGAATATGAGCAAGTGTTTGCTGAATGGTCTCATAACACCGCTCACCATAAGCCTCGTAATAAGCCATCTGCAATTTATAGCAGCAGGCAAGGTCGCTGGTTGCGTCGATGATAGCTTTGTTGAATGCCAGAACGGGATTCGGTTCGTTCTTGAGAATATCCGGCAGCGTTCGCCAATCCGTATCGAGTCCGACGCAAAGAATCGACTTGCTTTTTTCCTGTGCCGATTTAATTTTATCGAGGAATGTCATATTGTTTCATTCTGTAAGAACTATCCAACTCACTAAAATGTGTAGGAAAGTCCGGCGAGTTGAACTGGCCGGGCAACGTCACCTGCAAGAAGAGCGGTAGGATTAAGCTGAATATTCAGCGAGCCTGTAGTTTTGCTTTCACGCGGCGTTATGTGGGTCGTAGCGAACGCAAGGCAAAAACCACCGATAGCCCCTAAAGAAGCCAATGCTACATTAGTTTGCCCACTACCCTTAGCAATCAGGGATATGCCTAAGCCCGTCAGACTTCCAGCTGCAGTTGCAAGTCCGATGTAAAGTGCTTGCGATTGAGTAAAATGTGTAAACCTTGTCGCATGATGCAATGCCGCAGTTGCTGCGATCGATCCCGCGATCGAAAGCAGCGGAAGGCTTACGTGGTCTGTCACATTGGCAGCGCTAAGATTTGCAAGTGGTATTACGCCGCCAAGCGCCGCGCCCAGCCAGAGAACAGTGGCATCGCCGTCTGAATACGGATGGTCTGTACTAAGTAAATATCCAGCATAGTATCCTCCGATAGAGCCTGCAAGTGTAAAACCTGTTACCAAAGGAACGCTCGGAATACTTGCCGTCGGTGGTAATACTACAACACTCAAGCCGAACCCATCGAGCGCGCCGAACACACCACCTAACCCAATGACACTTGCTGTTCCTCCTGTCATTCTGAGATTTCGAGCGATATAATATCCACCAAGATATTCTCCAATGCTTGTAAGCGTAGCTACAGCCGCAGCAGCATGATAGTCAGCGTTTTCGCCTCCTATTAGGTAAGTCAGAAGGAATCCATGCCCAATTCCAAGCACTCCCCCGGTTCCGGCAAGTGATGCTTCGTTAGTGGTTACTTCTTCATGTGATGTGAGAGTGGAAACTAATAAAAAGGAGCCACCTGCCATCAGCAGATCAGTCCCAGCTATTTGGCCGGCATCTGACATGCTGAACGCAATTGGAACAAGAGCACCATAACCAAACAAAGAAAGTGTAACCGAAGACACGAGCAATGAGGTGCGCCCATCTTGATCTAGATGATTCTCTGTTTGCGATTCAAAGATAAGATTTCGAATGCGCCACTCAGCGTCACGTTTCTCACTCAGGCTCCAGCGCAAATGTCCCCTCAAGGTGCGGCCACCTGAATCGCTCGTAATTTCAACAGAATACGAGCTGTCCGGCTCCTGAAATAATCTCGCCTCCTCAAAATAAGGATATTGGGGAAACAAGTTCAGCTTTTTTTCCAAATCTTGATTGATGACCTGAATACTTCCGGATGAATCGAACGTGACTTGTACCTCCTGCGCCGAAGCTGTTCCTTTTGCGAGAACTAAAAAACAGACGAGAAATAGTATCTTTTTCATTCAACAAATATACGACAACTTGGGGGCCGAATCTTGGAATATCGAGTGAAAAAGTGTCTCAGAGGCCGGTCAATCAACCAGCATCGCGGCCCCGATCATCCCCGCGCGATTGCCAAAATGTGCACTCCGAATTTCCACAACCGGACGAAGATTAGCGAGTACTCGTGAGCGAAGCGTCTCGGCTGCCGCATCGAAAAGAACCGCACCAGCCTCTGCAACTCCGCCGCCTATAATAAATACATGCATATCGAGAAGATTCGCCGCATTCGCGAGTGCAACACCCAACAGCATTCCAGCTTCCTCAAAAACACTTTTTGCGAATGCATCGCCGTCATTCATGGCTGATGCTATCAGCTTCGGAGCAAGTTCATTTTTTTCAGATCGCAGGATGGAAACGATCGACTTATCATCATCCAACTTTTTGCGTGTCCTTGCAGATAGATAATGCACACCAAGATAAGCCTCGATACATCCCCGCGAGCCGCAATTGCATGGAACGCCATTCAGATCGACGGAGGTATGTCCGAATTCCCCAGCGCCACCGGACGCTCCGCGATAAACTCCGCTAAAATTTCCTTCCGAGGCAAATATCGCTCCTCCAACGCCGGTGCCGAGAGTGATCAATAGGAAATGCGAAAGTCCGCGTCCCGCGCCATGATGAACTTCCGCCAGTGCTGCAACATTCGCATCGTTATCAACTTCAATTTGCTTGAATTCGGGAAGCAATTCTGAGAGATATTTCTGTAAGGGTTCCTCTTTCCATCCGATCATATTTGGCGGATACCGAACAATCGAACGATCCACATTCATCGAGCCGGGTACGCCAACTCCAATTCTATCTATCTCTGGATAAGCTGACTTCAGCTCTCGTACCTTTCGAGCGATTTCCTCTGCCACGGCCTTCGATCCGCTCTGAGGAGTAACGGAAGACGATTCGGCAGCAATAGAACCGTTCGCCGGATCTACAATTCCGAATTTTATCGTCGTGCCGCCAATATCAATTCCAAGTACAAGCATTTAGCGGTAGATAGTCTCACCCGGTCGCTTCATATCGTAACGTTCTCGTGCAATACGCTCTATTGTTGAAGCGTCTTCAAGTTTGAGTAAGTTAACCGCCCGACCGACTTTTTCCTCGTCGTTTTGCAGCAGAGCAAGATAAGCGCTTTTTTCGCTCACCTCGTGACGAATAGTTACATGCCGCCAAATTCCTTTATTTGCAAAAAGGAGTGTAGCCGAAAGTACAGTAAGTATTGCGGTAATAAGTAACATCCTCGGCGAGCGCAATATGCGCTTCAGCCGTTTCTTAAGCGAAATTCGAGCCATGATTTTAGAGCTGTTTTGCAAAACGCAAATACCGACCGGGCAGAGGAGTGTATTCGCATAATGTTAAGCGGCTGATTATTTTTCCCAAATGATCCCGGATATGGGCTTATCCCGATCATTCCTTCCGCCTGACCATGCAAATATACGCAATTTCTGAAGAAAAGTCAATAGCTACGAAATTCCTGTCAGATCGACGATCTCATTTAGCTTCGGCAAAGCGACATTCCACCCCAGCTCTTTCTCGATCACGGATTTCAGCACGCCTCGCGGCCCATCTTCTCCATGCGTCAGAAATAATCGCTTCGGCGGCTTCGGTATTTGCTTGAGCCAGTCGATGATCTCCCGCTGATCCGCATGTGCGCTGAAATTCGTCAGAGTCAGGATTCGCGCGCCAACAGACAGCTTTTCTCCAAAAATTGTGGCAGTCTTCGCACCCTCCATAAGCAATCGTCCAAGCGTTTCCTCGGCCTGATAGCCGGTGAATAGAACGGTAGTATTAGGATCACCAATGCGATTGGCAAGATGGTGCATTATGCGCCCGCCAGTCGCCATGCCGCTGGCGCTGATGATTATGGCCGGGCCTTTTAGGTCGTTCAGCCGCTTCGAATCGTCAACTGTCTGAGTAAATTTCAGCGATGGAAACGATAGAGGATTTTTATCGGGAGATTGAAGGTCTCCCGGCGACATCGTATGCTCTTCGACGTATTTCTCATATAGCGCAGTAACGGATGTTGCCATCGGGCTATCCACGAAAGTCGGAATCGCCGGGATTCTTCCGGCGCTGATCAGCTTATGGAGGCAATAGATGATTTCCTGTGCCCGATCGACTGCAAAAGCTGGAATTAGCAATACAGACTTAAACTGAATAATATCTTTTACTACATTGTAAAGCTCCTCCGTCGGGTCGATATTGTTGTGCTGCTTATCGCCATAAGTAGATTCGCAAAGTACAAAATCAGCTTGCGGAGGAGCTTCCTTAGGATTGAGATAAATTGGTTTCTCGCGTCCAATGTCGCCGGAGAAAAGAACCTTGATCGGGTCTCTGTCATCGAAACGCTTCTCCATCAGCACCGAGCAGGAGCCGAGAATATGTCCCGCATTCGAATACTCGAAACTGATATCATCCGGCAGAACTTTTTTCTTATGCCTGTCCTGCACATTGAAAAGCCCAAGCACCCGCTCGGCATCCTCCGGCAAATAAAGCGGAAGAGCAGGTTTATGCTTTGAGTAATGCCGGTGATTCGCATTCTTCGCGTCTTCCTCCTGAAGATGCGCGCTGTCGCGGAGGATGAACTGCGTCACGTCGAGCGTTGCGGGCGTACACCAAATTTGTCCGGTAAACCATTGCGCGATCTTCGGCAGATAGCCGGTATGATCCAAATGTGCGTGAGTGAGCACGATGTTCGCTACATCCGAAATTTGGATCGGCAGCGGATTCCAGTTCATCTGGCTTAGCTCGTGACCGCCCTGAAAAAGACCGCAATCAACCATCACGCCGCGATGGGTTGCTGTGCGAAGAAAATACTTCGAGCCGGTCACCTGACCCGCCGCGCCAAGAAATTGAAGTGAGAGCATTAATAATAAATGGAATTAGATTTGCTGATTGTGTGTCCCTGTATTTAGCGCTTCTTCTAATTTGACGCGCCAAGACGATATGCAGATTAAACGACAAATTCTCCGAATCCTTCCCCTTATTATCGCGATATTTTTCGCGCAGCATAATTTGTATGCTCAGGATACCACTCATCCGCCGAAATTGAGCGGCCCTCAGCCCGTTCACGTAATCGAGATCGCCACCGAAGTCGATCTCGGAATGGTCTCCTACGTCGAGCACGCCGTTGCCGATGCCGAAAAAGACCACGCCGTTATTTTCCTTCATGTCAATACTTTCGGCGGGCGGGTTGATGCCGCGACGAAGATCCGCGACGCCATTCTGAATGCGAAAGTTCCGCTTACTATCGCCTTCATAGATAAGCGCGCAATTTCTGCCGGCTCGCTCATTTCGCTGGCGGCGCAGAAGATCGTCATGTCCAGTGGCTCGACTATCGGCGCTGCTACGCCGATCTACGAGACAGGCGAAAAAGCTTCCGAAAAAGTCAATTCCTACATGCGCGCCGAAATGCGCTCGACTGCCGAGCGTAACCACCGCGACCCAAAAATTGCCGAAGCGATGGTAGATGAAACAGCCGGACTCGACTCCACTTACGGCCTGAATCTTCCCGCCGGAAAGCTCCTCACCCTCACCACCGACGACGCCATCAAAGTAAAATACGCCGACGCTCGCGCCGAAACCATCGACTCTGCTCTCGCCGTCTGCGGAGTGCAGGTTGGAACCATATCGCATACCGAAGAAGGCTTCGGCGATATACTTGTCAGATTTCTCACGATGGGGATTGTAAGTTCGCTCCTCATCATGATCGGAATGGCCGGAGCTTTCTACACTATCAAGACCGGACATTTCGGCGCTATCACTATCGCCGCGATTGCCGCGTTCGCACTTTTCTTCGGCGGACAATATATCACGTCCGTCGCGCCGTTTATAGCTATCGTACTTTTCCTTGCTGGCATCACGCTGCTGCTCATCGAAGTCTCGCCCGTGCCCACATTCGGACTTGCGGGAGTTCTTGGCATCATCGGAGTTGTCGCGGGACTCTTCCTCGCGCTCGCCGGAAACCTGAATACTCTCACGCCCGAGCGCATGACCCAAACTTTCGTTACACTCGCCATCGCGCTTTCCGGAGTCATCGTGCTCGGCTACCTGATCGTGAAGTACGGGCCGAAATCGGTCTGGCTGCAAAAGTTCCGAAATCTCGCCACCACAGCAGACACAGCCTTCTACGCTACCGACGCGCTCATCATCGGCAAGAGCGGCATCGCGCAAACGATGCTGCGCCCTGCCGGGATCGTCCTGATAGATGACCGCAAGATAGACGCAGTCACGAATGGCGAATTTATCTCGCCCGGAACCACGGTATCCGTTGTCCAAATGCGCGGCAGCCGGGCAGTAGTCCAGGCCGCGGGCGAGGCCGCCGTAATGCAAACCGACGCTGAGTCCCCCGAACTCGGCGACACTTTTGGTGGCCGTCTGCCGAGGAATATTTGAAAACGGGTGTACGCGGAAGCTCCTGCTTCCGCGCAGAAAACCCGCTGCCCGTAAGCTGGAGCTTACGGCTACACGGCAGCAATCCCAGCCGAAGGCCTGCCGTGGAGGGTCAGACGATCATGCATTCATAATTACCCTCCCCCACGGGCACTATTACCCCCCACCGGCGTTTGAAAACCAACAATCATCATGCGGGCAAAACGTCTCATCGCACTCACCCTCTTCGCCGCGCTTGCGGTGATGCCGCAGTGTGTGCTGCGCGCGCAGTGGGTGCAGACGAATGGGCCTTCTGGTGGGAGTGTGCGTTGTTTTGCCCTGAGTGGTACTAACCTCTTTGCAGGGACTTACAATGGCGGAATCTTCCGCTCAACTGATAATGGGGTAACATGGAAAGCAATTAATAATGGCCTTACAGATACACGCGTTCATGCTCTGATAGTGAGCGGGACTAATCTCTTTGCTGGAACGCAAAGCAGTAAGGTGTTCCGTTCCAGCAATAGTGGTGCTAGTTGGACTCAGTGTGCTTTACTCGGTTATGCCATATATGATTTTGCTGCTAGTGGTAGAAATCTTTTTGCCGCGACGTATGGGGCTGGCATTTTTCGTTCTACCGATAGTGGCTCAAGCTGGTCGGCGCTAAACACTGGCTTCAACTATTTGTATATTAATTCACTTGCCGTTCTAGGTTCTCTAATCTTCGCCGCAACCGAAGATGAGACTGTTTTTTGGTCCACGAACGATGGAATTACTTGGATTCCTAAGGGACACGGGTTTGAATATTCAAACTCCCCAGTTTACACTATTGCGGTTAGCGGCACCGAACTGTTCGCAGGAACTGATAGATCGGGGATTTATAGATCCACTGATAGCGGGGCCAACTGGATACAAGTTTGGAATGCCGACGTACCTTTTCAATTTCGACCACTCTTGATACCAGTCATTTGTGCGAACGGCACAACACTCTTTGCAAGCGGCGCGGGCGGTGGAATATACATTTCCACAAACAACGGTGTGAATTGGGCTCGCGATACAAATGGCTTGACAGACAATTATGTACTCGCTCTTGGACACACTGGTTCAATTGTATTAGCAGGAGGCGAATACAATGGAGTCTTCCGCTCAACTGACAATGGTGCAAGTTGGGCAACAAGCAACACAGGTATGGCAACAGCTAATGTTTTTGCACTTGCTGTTAATGACTCGTTTCTATTTGCCGGATCTGAGTATCATGGCGTGGCCCGCTCATCCGATGGTGGTGAAACCTGGACCGAAGTGAATAATGGCATTACAAACAAGGATGTTGATGCTTTTGCCGTGAGCGGGACCACACTCTTGGTTGGCTCCGAGCTTAATCCTGGTTGGGTATTCGCTTCTTCAGACAATGGTACAACTTGGCTTGCAGAACAGAACGGCATTGAAGAGCTTCAGGTTTACTCGCTTACAGTCAATGACTCATTTATCTTTGCAGGGACTGATCGCGGCGGCGTTCTTCGTTCCTCCGACGAGGGTAACACCTGGAAGCAGGCTAATAATGGTTTGACAAATGATACTGTTCGTTCCTTAACGGCGTGCGGCCCATATCTTTTTGCAGGCACGTATAATAGTAATCCCGCATATTTACAAGGCAATTTTGAGGATGGTGTTTTTCGCTCAAGTGATAATGGTTTAAGTTGGGAGAAATTTCATAACTCACTCATCAACGCCAATGTTCTGGCGCTCACAGTGTTGGGTCCATACATCTTCGCCGGGACAGATTGCTGCGGCGTTTTTCGCTCTTCCGACAGCGGTGTGAGTTGGAAGGGCATTGACAGTGGTCTGAGTTCTTATCAGATCCTTTCCTTTGCAGTGAGAGGCTCAAATCTCTTCGTCGGTACGAATAGAGGTGGCGTTTTTCGCTCGACTGATAGCGGAGCAAGTTGGATGGCGTTAGACAGTGGTTTAATCAATCTTTATGTGTATGCTCTTGCAGCGAACAGAACTAATCTATTTGCTGGAACTCTTGGCGCGGGAGTTTTTCGGTATCCGCTGACAGAACTAGGAATCAGCGCGGTAACACAAGCCCCTAGAATCAGTCCTGTGTTTCAATCCCACCCCAATCCCTTCTTCCAATCAACCCAAATCACCTTCACATCGGTCTCTGCCGGATTTGCGGATATATCCATCGTGAATTTGCTGGGCGAGCAGGTTGCGCGCATTTTTTCCGGCGAGCTGGATGCGGGTCCGCATAACTTCACATTCAGCAACACCGCAGGTTTGCAGGATGGCATGTATGAGTGCCTTGTGCGAATGAATGGGCGGGTGGAGACGTTGCCGATTGTGCTTCT
>Ga0207110_10038_pt1 | contig 30008 bp, 22 predicted proteins | sample Alteio_BWMinHeat_74_FD_153582 | JGI IMG/M metagenome (GOLD analysis project Ga0207110, IMG submission 153582) | Enriched cells from forest soil in Barre Woods Harvard Forest LTER site, Petersham, Massachusetts, United States -... | ecosystem: Environmental > Terrestrial > Soil > Temperate forest >...
CGATGAATCACGGCCGTATGGCTCGCGCCAGTGAGTCCGGAGAATTGAAAGGTCACGGTTCTCGCCGTTCCGGTGGCGCCCGGCAAAACCAGGTTCCAGGCAGCCAGCACAGGCGATCCGGCTTTGGTTGTGGCCAATACCATATTGGAACTTAGGGGCAGCCTGCTGTCTCCAAGCAGATGAAGAATCTTGAAAGCATTGAAGGCCGGCTTTGGCAGTCCATAAGCAGCCACCAATCCGAAGCCACCGTAGAATGGAGTCCTCACAACGCCCTGCTCTTCGAAGACGTCGGAGAACGTCCAGTACGACATCATGTCTGTCAGGCCGTCGCATTGGCGAATCGTGTCGGCCATCCACGGCCCCATGAACTCGGTGTCGGTAATCTCGGGCTCGTTCTTGTAGCTGGCGTTGTATTCGCTCCAGATAAGCGGCAGGTTCGGCCTGGCCGACGCTTTGATCTGCTCGTGCACGTGCTTTACCGCGCGGCAAACCATCTGGTCGCGAGGAATGTTTTCGTTGGTGCCGAAGACGTCGCTGGACTTGTCATTGGCATAGACGTGAGTAGAAAAGAAGTCGAGCGGCACGTTCGCCTGGGTGACATGTTGAATGAACGCGGGAGCCCACGCCGCCTGAGCTGTCGCCGGACCCCCTATGCGCAGGCGCGGACTCACTGCTTTCACCGCCCGCGCGGTGTGGTCGTAAAGCTCAAAGTAGGTAGGCTGCCTTGGATCACCCGCCCAGAAGTCGATGTTCGGCTCGTTCCATACTTCGAAGTACCACTGGCTCAGTTCATCGAGTCCGTAACGATCGATCAGATGCCGTGCAAAAGCCGTGACCAGTGCATCCCACTTGGCATAGTCCTTCGGCGGAGCAGGCGAAGGTTTATACCAGAAGGCATGGAGTACAGGACTTGCCGCCAGCTTCTTCGGCATGAAGCTGATCTCGATGAAGGGCTTTACTCCATGCGCGAGCAGCCCATCGTAGATCTGATCGACATAAGAGAAGTTATAGACCGGATTGCCCTGCGCATCCTCGTCATACACGCCGTTTTCGTCGTGAAAAATGGCGTGAAAGCGCACGTATTGGAAATCGGTAATGGCATGCACCCAATCAAGGTCGCGGCGATAGCTGTCGCGCATGCTGAGATTGGCGCGACCAGAGCCAAACATCTGCTCCCAAAAATGAGGGAACGGAGTGGTGGGCGCAGCGAGATCGACGCGAACAACGTCATTCTCAGAGTTTGACGGCTGCTGTTGCGCACCCTCACCAGGTGACAGATGTAGAGACGCAGCAGGCTGCGTTTCTACCACGAGGAGAAGCGAGCAGGCGAGAACGAGCGATACAGCCGAAAGTTTCATCATGAGGAAAACTGCGGGCGACAGCCGTAGCCGCCGCCCGTGGGAAGGAACCGTTAGAACTGGAACCGGGCCTGAAGCTCGATCACACGACCGGAATAGGCGGTATTTGCTTTGCCGAACTGTCCGGTATTGGCAATATCCGTGGGCGCTGTTGCCGGCGCAAAGTTTGACAGGTTCAGAATGTTGAAGGCATTGAAAGCATCTCCCCTGAACTCCAATCTTGCCTTCTCACCCAATACTGGCAGCGTGGGCAGCAGGAAGGTCTTAGCCAGTGAGAGGTCAATATCGGAATAGCCAGGACCAAGGAAAATATTCCGGCAGCGGCAGCCGGGACCCTTCGTTGTGATGTCGAACTCCGTTTTCGGATTCGGGAAGATCCCATTTATGAACTGCTGTTTGGAGGGATCCTGAATCACGCCTCCGAAGTAAGCGAATGGATAGTCCGGACAGAAAGCATCGCCATTTCTGTCTGCGTTGGTGTTGCAGGATCCAATGGCCGCGGTAAATGGATAACCGCTATGGTGAGTTGCGATTGTGCTGATCTGCCAGCCTCCGAGGACGCTCCCCAGAAAATCGTGCCGTCCACGAAAGATCGGGAGTTCGTATACCGCAGCGAGCTGGAAATAATGCCGGGCATCGAAGTCGGAGTTGCCTTTGTTGAGCAACTGATTGCTGGGCTCGAACTGCTGGCCGCCGATGTCGTTCGAGGCGGTGTCAATGGAATGACTCCAGGTATAGGAGCCGCTGAATTGCAGACCCGCGCTGAATTGATGCGTGTAGTTTGTGATCAGCGCATCGTAGCTCGCGTTGACATCGGGAAGAGGGAAGAAAACTCGTGCAAAGTGAGGATTGCCGACGTTGAAAGATTTTGGGCACGCCGGGTTCGAGGCGCCACAGGCGATTCCGTTCGCGCTGTCATTGACAACTTCGTCGTGGTTGCCGTCGAACGTGTCTCCAGGTATCAGCCGGTTCAAGTCAATCGTGCGGACAAGCTTGCGGCTGCGGCTTCCGTAGTAGCCGACCTTCAGTACGTCGTGTTTAGCCACTTCCTGTTGCAGCTCAAACGAGAACGAGTACACATAGGGATTCGGTTCGTCCGGCAGCGAGCCGAACAAATCTACCTGGGTGGTGGTCGTACAGGCCGCGTTGCCGCACAGCGAACCGTCTGGCGCAAGGCCGAATGCGTACCCGGGATTGACCGGGTAGGAGAAGGGTGACGTGCTGGTCGCGATCGAGTACTGGATGTTGGATCCGGGAGGAGGACCCTGAATCCTTCCTGGATCAAAGAAGCAGCATGAGGTAGCCAGGGCGAAAAACGGTGTGTTCTGCCGGGCATTGGAGAACACGGTTCCCATGTCGCGGTTGTAGCTGATGCCAAAACCGCCGCGCAGCACGGTCTTCCCATTGGTATCGCCCGGACTGTACGCGAATCCTATTTTAGGACCGAAGTTGTTTTTATCGCCGTTGTAGAGTTGGGTTACCGGCTTCACCGCTCCGTTACAAACGCCGCTGGTGAGGTTGACGCAAGACAAACCGTTGCCGGCTCCGGTGCCGGCGCCAAAGATGTAATTGCTCAAGAGGTTGTTGGTTTCGGTGAGCGGGGTGAAATACTCCCAACGCATTCCCAGCGTGACAGTCAGGTTCGACCGCATCTTCCAGGTGTCCTGAACGAAGGCAGCGTAATCGCTGGTGCGGAAGTGGCGCAGACCGTTGGCCGGTCCGCCGTTGGTTGGGTTTACCGCTTGCTGCTCGAAGAAGCAGCAGGCGTCGTTGGCGAAGTTCAGCAGTCCGCGGAATTGATACTGCGGACGCGATTGTCCGGATTCATTGTTATTGTTTTGTTCTTTAACGGCATCGCCGCCGAACTTCAACGCGTGACGCCCGAACACCCAAGTGACCGTGTCTCGAAAATCATAGGTATTCTGCGCCAGCGCACCCGGGGTGGTGCCACTCTGGGGAACACCGAGGAAGCCGTCGTTCGAGCCAAAACCGCCGATATCGAAATCGAAGAGACGGATTTGGGGAATACCGTAGTTGGTAGAGCCTAGGGTTTGGAGTTGGTTGAAGTTGTAACGCGTCACATTAGCGCGCGCATCGTTCAGGATGTTATTGCCGATGGTGCGCGTCCAGCCAATTGCGGCCGTCCAGTTCGTCGGCTTCAAGGTCACGTCTTCCAGCGGGCGTACGCCGCCATTCGTGTTGTCCAGGCGCGTGTAATAGCTACTGCCGAAGAATTGGTTCTTGCCCTGGGTGTAATCGATTCTTCCGTTATATTCGTTACCCCTGGAACTGTTGGGCTCCCGAACATCAAAAGTTCCCCAATCGGGAATGCCGTCAGGCCCATTACCGACCGCTTGTCCTACTGCGGTGCCAGGCTGATACCATGTTCCCAGTGCCCGGCCGTCGAGCGAGCAGCAGTCCACCACGCAATTCGTCTTGAGGGTGGCCGAGCAAGGTGTAGAAGTTGCGGCGGCCCGCGGTGCGACGCCTGCCGTCTGGAAGATTTTTGCGGCAAGGCTGCTCGGATTCGTCTTAATTACATACTGCTCGAATTGTGGAGTCTCCAAAACTTGCGAACGCACGAGGGTCGAGTTGTGGAGGCGAACTCCTTCATATGAAACGAACCAGAATAGGTGATCCTTTACGATGGGACCACCCAGGCTCCCCCCAAACTGACGGTATTTATCTTGGTCGCGCTGCGGACATTGGCTGGCAACGAGCTGAAAGGTGGTTGAGCCGCTGGTGCAGGTAATAGGCTTGGAGCCGGCTGCAACCGTCGGGCCATAGAATTTATTGAAGGCGTTCAACCCCGGATCCTGAAAGAGAATCACTCCACTACCATGGAGATTGTTGGTGCCACCCTTTGAGACCGTTTTGACGACGATGCCGGAATTGCGTCCGTCCTGTGCGTCGTAGCTCGCGGCAACGACAGTGATCTCCGACACTGATTCCTGATTGGGAGTAACCACAGCCGCTCCGCCCCAATCAAGACTGTTCACGCTCACACCATCCACCAGATAGTTATTGGCGCTGACGCGTTGACCGTTGGAAATAGCTTGCACCTGATTCTCTGTCTGGAAAATCTGGCTGTTGGATCCACCTGGGCCCTCCTGCTGACCGGGGAGGAATACGGCCTGCCCAATGCCGCTGCGCGCGCCCTCGCCGAATACTCCAGGCACTGTGCGCAGCAATTCGTAGGGATCGCGCCCATTCTGAGGAATCTCGAGTACCTCCTGGGTGTTGATCGTGCTCTGATTGTTTGCCGTTTCCGTCTGGAGTTGCTCGTCCCCGGCGGTGACGGTTACCTGCTCGGCCGCTTGGCCTGTTTCCATCGTGATATTCAGCCCACGAGGACTTTCCGCCAGCACCTGCACGTTATTGCTGACGCTCTGTCGGAAAGAGGGGGCGCTAGCGGTCACCGTGTAGGCACCGGGTGGAAGATGGTCCAGGCGGTACAAGCCTGCGCCGTTGGTGGTGGCAGTGGTGGCAACACCTGTCCCCTGATTGGTCCCAGTCACGGTAGCGCCCGGCACAACCGCGCCGCTGGGATCTGCGACCGTGCCTTGAATCGATGAATTGAACTGTGCAAACGCCGAAAAAGAAAACAACAAGCTAACCACCGCGAGCAGGATCATGCGTGCACGAGACATTCTCAACCTCCAGGCCCGCGGCTGTCGGCGGGCTCACATTTCGGGATTTTCGGAGCGAGTGAAACGATTAAGCAGTTAAACGATTAACCAAGAACCGCAATCTCTATCACCGCTTAGCAAGCGAAGTCAAGACTGTGGCTAATTGAAACTGGGCTGGTATTTCGATCGGGAATCTGGCCTAATGCCGATGCAGAGTCATTGCACGCCATGGAACGCCGCAAAGGTACGACAAGCAACCAAGATCAGCCCGCCACCATCCGCAGTTTGGCCAAATACTTGAAGCTTTCGCCTGCCGCGGTTTCAATGGTTTTGAACTCAACGCCGAAAGCTGCGCGTTTCCCGGAAAAGACCAGGAAGCGAATTCTCGCAGCCGCGGCCAAGTTCAACTATCGACCGAATTTTGTGGCGCGCTCCTTGCGCAAGCAGCAGACATTCACGATCGGCGTGCTTGTGCCAGAAGTCAGCGAAGGGTACGCGGCTCTGGTTCTCGCCGGAATCGAGGATTACCTGCTGCAGGCGGGTTACTTCTATTTCGTCGTCAGCCACCGTCACAAGACGCACCGTCTGGAGCAGTATCCGCGACTTTTTATGGAGCGTCTGGTCGAGGGCATCATCGCCGTGGATACCACTGATCTGCCATTTATTCCCAATGTTCCGACTGCAGTTGTCTCCGGACACCGGCGCATGCCGGGCATCACTAATGTAGTCCTCGATCACCGGCGCGCGGCGCTCCTCGCTCTCGAGCATCTGCTGCAGCTCGGACACCGGCGCATCGCTTTCATCAAAGGCCAGCCCTTCAGCTCGGACACCGAGACTCGCTGGTCGTCGATTCGTGAGGCGGCACGCAAGCTTGGAGTGACCATCGATCCCGATTTGGTCACGCAGCTTCAGGCCGACTCTCCTACTCCCGAACCCGGCTACGATGTGACCAAGTCGCTGCTCGCGAAACACGCGCGGTTCACGGCTCTGTTCGCTTTTAACGACATCTCCGCCATTGGGGCCATCCGCGCGCTTCTCGATTCGGGAATTAAGGTTCCAGGCGAAGTCTCGGTGATCGGCTTCGATGACATCCAGAATGCCGCCTTTCAGAATCCGCGCCTCACTACCATCCGCCAGCCGCTGCGCAGGATGGGCGAACTGGCCGCGGAAACTTTGCTCAAGCGCATCAATGGTGGCGAGTATCCTAAGATCATCGCTGTCGAGCCCGAGCTGATCGTGCGCGAATCCACTGCGCCTCCGCCGCTGTCGGCGCTTGAGGACGTGGGTCAAATCAGTTTCACCACGGTGCGAGAGTAAATCGATGTCTTCGGCCCCGATTTTGCAAGCTGCAATCAAATCCGACTCGCAACCGGACTCCTCGATATCGAATCGTAATCTGCCGAACTTCACCCTGTTTGCCTGCGCTCTGTTCGTGGTGCTGGGAATTGTCACCACGCTTCTGGGACCGATCCTCCCGCTGCTGTCAGTGCGGTGGTCGATCGCCATCACGCAGGCCGGGTCGCTTTTCTTCTGGCAATTCATCGCGTCCACGCTGGGTACCCTGGTGAGCGGCGTCGTCTTAGCGCAACGCAGCTTCAGATTCGCAGTTGTAATCGGCGTCTCGCTCTGCCTGCTGGGTGTGGCGGCACTGGTGCGGCTGGACTGGAGTCTCGGTCGATACGCCGTCGCCTGCTATGGATTTGGACTGGGCACAGCGCTGCCCGCCATTAACCTGGCCGTGGCCGAGGACAATCCGGGGCGGAGGGCCGCATCAGTTTCTTTGCTGAATTTTGCCTGGGGGCTTGGCGCCATTAGCGGCGGAGTGTTGCTGCGCCTGTCGCACAGCCTCGACGTCTTCCTTGTTGTGCTTAGCGGCTTGTTGGTGCTTGGCTTGATTGGCTCGACGATCTGCGCGGTGCCGGACAAGGCCCCGCCCGCGGCCAAAGAGACTCCGGGAACTCCTGCCGGAGCGTGGATCTGGAAACTGGCCCCATTGATCGCGTTTTCCATGTTCCTGTTTGTAGGAATCGAAAACGCGGTTGCAGGATGGGCCTCAAGCCTGGCCCTACCGAGCTTTTCTGATGCCTTCACCGCGACCAACGCAAATATCGCCTTCTGGACGTTCTTCCTGGCGGCCAGGGCGATGGCGCCCTTGGCTCTCCGCTATTTTTCAGAAGCGAAGCTGCTTCTCGCATCGATCGTCCTGGCCGGGATTGGGGTACTGGCGTTTTCCTTTGCGGCGTCTCCCGCTACTATTCTTCTGGCTTGCGCGCTTGCCGGAGCCGGCATCGCTCCGGGATTTCCGTTGCTGATTTCACGTGTCTCGGAGCTGATTGGAGCGCAACATCCAGCCGGCACGATCTGCTTCTCTTTCGGCGGCCTCGGCGCCGCCACGCTGCCGCCGCTGGTGGGAATCGTAGGCGCAAGGTTGTCCCAACCTCGCGCAGGCCTGCTGCTTCCGTTGATGGGATTGTTGCTGCTGATTCCGCTTACGCAAAGGCTGACGGAAGTGAACAGATTTAGCACTGGATCCTAAGGAAGTATCGACAGGGTGCAGCCTCAATCCTCCTCTGTGATGTTGGTTTTAAGCTGCCTCGGTTAGAATCGTTGCCGCTCTGCTATGCCAATCTTTCAAGGTGACCTCATGGCCCAGGCAACTCATCCGCAGCAAGACATCGATTCCATTCTTCGCGAAGCGCGCAAGTTCGATCCGCCGCCGGAGTTCAGCCGGCAAGCTCGCGTGAAGAGCATGGCGGAATATAAGAAGATCTATGACGCGGCTGCCGCCGATCCGGAAAAGTTCTGGGCTGGTATTGCTTCGGAGCTTCACTGGTTCAAGAAATGGGACCGAGTTCTGGAATGGGATCTGCCCTGGGCGAAGTGGTTTGTCGGCGGCAAAATCAATCTTTCCTACAATTGCCTCGACCGGCACGTCGCTGGTTCGCGACGCAACAAAGTAGCCATCATCTGGGAAGGCGAACCTGGCGAGGTTCGCACCTACACCTATGCGCAATTGCTGCGCGAGGTCTCAAAGTGCGCCAACGCGCTGAAGACTCTCGGCGTGAAGACCGGCGACCGCGTTGCCATTTATATGGGCATGACGGCGGAGCTGGCCATCGCACTTCTGGCCTGTGCACGCATTGGCGCAGTGCACTCGGTGATCTTCGGCGGGTTCTCTGCCAATGCGCTGGTGGATCGCATTAACGATGCGCAATGCGCGGCCGTGATCACCCAGGATATCGGCTATCGGCGCGGCAATGAGATCAAGCTTAAAGCGACAGTGGACGAAGCGCTGGCGTCCTGCCCGTCGGTGAAACACGTGCTCGTGTATCGCCGGACAGGATCGCAGATCAATATGCAGTCCGGGCGTGATCATTGGTGGCACGAAGTAGTGGAGAAGGCTTCCGATCATTGCCCGGCTGAAGCGCTCGACTCGGAGGATCCACTCTTTATTCTTTACACCTCCGGCACCACGGGAAAGCCGAAGGGCATAGTTCACACAACAGGTGGATACTCGGTAGGAACCTACTACACCACGCAGATGGTCTTCGATATCCGCGAGGAAGACACCTATTGGTGCACCGCCGACATCGGATGGGTCACCGGACACTCCTACATCGTTTACGGCCCGCTGCAAAACGGAGCCACAGTGCTAATGTATGAAGGCGCGCCCAACCATCCGGATTTCGACCGCTTCTGGCAGATCATCGATCGTCACAAGGTCAACATTTTTTACACTGCACCCACCGCCATTCGCGCCTTCATCAAGTGGGGCAGCGAGTATCCCAAGCGCCACAAGCTCGACAGCCTGCGCCTGTTAGGAACGGTGGGCGAACCTATCAATCCCGAGGCCTGGATGTGGTATCGGGAGATGATTGGGAAGAATCGCTGCCCGATTGTCGATACCTGGTGGCAGACCGAAACGGGAATGATCATGATCTCCCCACTCCCCGGAGCGGTTCCAACCAAGCCCGGATCGGCGACGCTGCCGCTGCCCGGGGTCTTTCCCGATGTGGTAACGCTAAGCGGAGAGTCCGTGCCCAAAGGTTCCGGGGGACTGCTGGTGCTGCGCAAGCCCTGGCCGGCGATGGCGCGAACCATCTTCAACGACTCGGATCGCTTCGTGAAGCAGTATTGGTCCGATATTCCTGGCATGTACTTCACCGGCGATGGCGCGCGCAAAGACGACGACGGCTACTACTGGATGATGGGCCGCGTCGATGACGTGATCAATGTTGCCGGCCACCGTCTTGGAACCATGGAGGTCGAATCCGCTCTGGTGGCGCATCCGAAAGTAGCCGAGGCAGCAGTGGTTGGGCGTCCCGACGATCTGAAAGGACAAGCCATCGCCGCTTTCGTGACTTTGGAATCCGGTCACAAACCCTCGCCCGAACTGAAGGACGAGCTGCGCCAGTGGGTTGTGAAAGAAATTGGGGCGCTGGCTCGTCCCGACGATCTGCGCTTCACTGACGCGCTGCCGAAGACTCGCAGCGGCAAGATCATGCGCCGGCTGCTGCGCGAGCTCGCCAGCACCGGCGACGTGAAAGGGGATGTCACAACGCTCGAAGATTTCGCGGTGATCTCGAAGCTGAGAGAGGAAGAAGAGTAAACGTGGAACCGGCCGCCCTCGGCCGGGTGTTGACTTGATCTTGTGATTTCGCGATCCGGTGATTTCGCGATTCTTAATTCACCAAATCACGAAATCACGAAATGTAGGAACACCCGGTCGAGGGCGGCCAGTTCCAGCTCATCACGTCACCATGCCCACCTGGACGCAAAACTACGATCCCCTCGGACACTGGTGGCTTTCCACGCTATGCGCGGCATTGCCGATTATTGTGCTCTTCGTATTGCTCGCCGGTCTGCGCGTGCGCCCACATCTTGCTGCACTTTCAGGAGCGGCCACAGCCGTTCTCGTGGCGACGCTTATCTTTCATATGCCGGTCGCTCTCGCTTCTGCGAGCTTCATTTATGGAGTGGCTTTTGGTCTGCTCAAGATCGTGTGGATTGTGGTCGCTGCGGTTTATCTCTACGACGTTTCTGTTGAAGCCGGCAAATTCGAGATCATGCAGCGCTCCATCGCCGGCATCACCAGCGACCAACGTTTGCAAGTGCTGCTGGTGGCATTCTGCTTCGGAGCTTTTATTGAAGGCTGCGCTGGTTTTGGATCGCCGGTAGCCATCGCCGGCGCCTTCATGATCGGGCTCGGCTTTCGTCCTTTCCACGCCGCGGCGCTCAACCTGATCGCGAATACCGCGCCGGTTGCATGGGGCGCAATCGGAGTCCCGGTGCATACGCTCGCTGCCGTTTGTGGCCTTCCCGAATCGGACCTCAGCGCAATGATCGGGCGAATCCTCCCCATCACGGCAGTCATCGTCCCCTTCTGGCTCGTGCGAGTAATGGTCGGTTGGGCGGCGACATTCGAAGTCCTGCCGGCGATTCTGGTCGTCGGCTTTTCGTTCGGTATTACGCAATTCTTCTGGTCGAACCATTTGGACAGCAATCTGGTAGATATCGCCGCCGGATTGGTCTCCATGGTTCTGTTAGTTGTGTTTTTGAGGTTTTGGCAACCGAAGCGGCTGTGGAGAGATGGGATGTTTCATACCTTCAGCGCCTCAGTGAGTGTCCGTTATATACCAAAGGAGGAGGCCGATAAGCTTCGTGAGTCCGTGCGGAACAATCCGGGGCCAGATGCGAAAACTCTAATTCGTCAACGCCGCAAAGAAGCGGCGACAGCCTGGTTACCGTTTGTCATCCTTTCCATTTTCGTGTTGCTCTGGGGATTGCCACCAGTTAAGGCAGCCATCAATCGGCACACCACGCCTTCCATCGAGCGCGGCGGATGGGACTTCCCGGTTCTGCACAAGCGCGTGCTGAGAGCCGCGCCAGTTGTAGCTAAACCTGCTCCCGAGCCAGCAAAGTATGACTTTAACTGGCTTTCCGCGACAGGCAGTGGATGCTTCCTGGCCGCGCTGCTTTCGGGCCTGCTCCTCGGACTGAGTCCGGCACGGCTGCTGCGCGTTTTTGCGCGAACTGTTTATCGCATGCGCTTTGCCATCCTCGCCATATCGTTCATGCTTGGCCTTGGCTATACCACACGATATTCCGGCCTCGATGCCGTTTTGGGACTCGCGTTCACCCGCACCGGCAGCTTCTATCCCTTTTTCGGAACTTTTCTTGGATGGCTCGGAGTCGCCCTCACTGGCAGCGACACTTCGTCGAATGCGCTCTTCGGCAGTTTGCAGCGCATCACCTCACAGCAACTCGGGCTGGATCCCGTGCTGATGTGCGCCGCCAACAGCGCCGGCGGCGTCATGGGTAAGATGGTCGATGCGCAATCGATCTGCGTCGCCACCGCGGCGACAGATCAGGTGGGCAACGAAGGCCAGATCTTCCGTTTCGTCGTCTGGCACTCGCTGGCATTGGGCGCGATCGTCGGAATCATCGTGCTGCTGTACGCGTATGTCTTCCCGCACGCCGTGCCGCACGGATTGAATTTAGGACACTGAGTCCGACATTGCTGAGAAGGGTTGCAACCAGGGTAGATGCAGTGGATTCTCTGGAATGGAGCCGACGATCGGACTTGAACCGATGACCTGTCGATTACGAATCGACTGCTCTACCAACTGAGCTACGTCGGCCCTCGATTTCATTTTATCGTTCGCAGAATCGAATCGCCAAACCGAGAACAAATCTGATGACCTTCTGAATTAGATCGCTTTCGCGTCCTCTTTCACTATCGTTGCTGTGTTGAACCGGAAAAGTTGAGGCTTTGCGCCAAGCGTCAGAATTTCTCGGTTGCAACCGCAGGGTGGCGCGACACAAGACTTATGCGAGACTAGAGAAAGGCATTTGCGTTCATCCATGTGTTTCCCGAGGTCGCGGGGCCTGTAGCTCAACGGTCAGAGCAGGGGACTCATAATCCCTTGGTTGGGGGTTCGAATCCCTCCGGGCCCACCAATCCCATGCTCTGCCAGTGCTTCAGCCTGAGGCTTTCTGACAGGCTGAAGATGATAGTTCGACCGCGTGAGAAGACGAAGATAACTGACGATCAGTTCATTGGGGCTGCCTGAGCCGCTCGAGAATCTCGTCGGCGGTTCGCACGTCCGGCACCGAACTGCTGACGCGCCGATAAACTTCGCGTCCATTTTCATCGACAATCAAAGTTGCCCGTAGCGCGATGTCCTGGTCCGAGTGCCCCTTGGGATGTAACAGCCCATATTCCCGGATGACCTTTGCTCCGGGATCGCTGAGGATGGTTAGCTTGCGTTGGGTGACGTCTTCCCAAACTTTGCGGGTATGAGCGTCGTCATCGACGCTTATGCCAATTACACGCGCGTTCTGCGCATCGAAATCCGGCTTCCGCTGCGCGAACTCGCGCAGTTGCTTCATGCAAAAGGGTCACCAGTATCCACGATAGAAATACATGACGACTTTGTGTCCGCGTTGCGACGAGAGGGTGAAGCTCCCGCCGTTTCCATCGCTTAAGGTGAAATCGGGAGCAGGCTGGTTGGTGGCGCTGGCGATCTGCGGCTTGGGATACACATACAATCCCGCAACCACCACTGCTGCAAGCAACAGAATAATGACGCCCGCCCCGATGAGAATCTTTTTCTTCATGGAGTGAGATTCTGCCCCGAGAAGCGTTCTCATGTCCACATTAGAAGCATTCCGTCCCCTCTTTTTGCGGTCATAAAAAGAAAGCCCGGCGCTTAGCCGGGCTGAACTGACACTGAGAACCGGCCTTTCAGCCGTTCAGCGTCTCCGTCAATTTGTTGATCAGCCGATTCAAATCTTTATCGGCACGACGTTGTTCGTCGATTTTGCCAATGGAATGCATAACGGTGGTGTGGTGCTTGCCCCCGAACTGGCGGCCGATCTCCGGAAGCGACGCCTCGGTCATCTGCTTGGCCAGATACATTGCGATCTGGCGCGGCACCACGATGGAACGCGAATTATTCTTGGCCTTAATTTCCGGCACGCGCAGGCCAAATTGCTCGGCGACTGCTTTCTGGATCGCTTCGATGCTGATCTTTCGCGCCTGCGAATCGATAAAGTTCTTGAGCACCTGCTGGGCGGTGCTCAATGTGACTTCTGCCCCGGTCAGGGAGCAATAAGCGATCAGCCGAATCAGTGCGCCTTCAAGCTCACGCACGTTGGTGCGGACGTTTGAGGCAATGTACAACGCCAAGTCCGTAGGCAACGGGACGCGCTCGGTCTCGCTCTTCTTCTGCAGAATAGCGACCTTAGTTTCGAGATCGGGGGGCTGGATGTCGGCGATCAATCCCCACTCGAACCGGCTGCGCAGGCGATCTTCAATCTCGGCCAGCTCCTTGGGAGGACGGTCGCTGGCGATGACGATCTGCTTCATCGATTCGTGCAGGGCATTGAAGGTATGGAAGAACTCCTCCTGTGTTCGTTCCTTTTGCGCGAGAAACTGGATGTCATCGATGAGCAGCACGTCCACTCCCCGAAACTTGTCGCGGAAGCTGGTCATCTTGTCGTACCGCAGCGAGTTGATCATTTCGTTCGTGAACTTCTCGCTGGAGACGTAGCAGATGGAAGCTTCCGGCGTGCGCTTCTTCACGTCCTGCCCAATAGCTTGCATGAGATGGGTTTTGCCCATACCCACACCGCCATACAGGAAGAGTGGGTTGTAGGCTTTTGAGGGACGCTCAGCCACCGCGCGCGCGGCCGCGTGCGCGAACTGATTGCCACTGCCGATGACAAAGGCATCGAAGGTGTACTTCGGATTCAGTTGCGCGGCGGTATCCCAGTCGAATCGGGCCTGCGACGCTCCGGCTCCCGCTACATTTACGCGCGCTGGCGCAGCGGCCGCTCCACCATTTCCGCCGCTGGCATGACTTACAGATTGCACCGGCATAGGCTGCGAGGGCGGACGCTGCGCTACGACCGATGGATCTTCGTCGACAGTGACAAACTGAAAGTCTTCGAATTCCAGACCGAGATTGTCGACCGCCTCAAAAATGAGGTCGCCGTATTTGTCGCCAATGTGGCGGAATTCGGGAGTGGGCACGCGGATAAACATCACCTTGCCCATGGCATGGCTGAAGCGCGTGGGCTTCAGCCAGGTTTCGTAGGAGTGGCGGTTAACTTTCTTTTCCAGGGCGCCAAGGATGCGCATCCATGGATTCACTTGTGTTGTGGCTGTGGATGAAAGGGACATGATGCCTTACCAAAAGAAGTCCGCACAATTCCTGTGGCGGCTAAGAGCCTTTTACTGGGAACGGCGGCTAGCGGCGGCCGAAACAGGGGAAGCATCGGGCGCCAGATTCTCGGTTTTGAGCCTGAAAAAGCCTTCGCAAATCGTCTGAAGGTTGGAGGCTGAAGCTTTCGTTGCTAAATCGTTACATTCGAAACTTAGGGGATGGTAGCACAAAATTTTTCTCTTGTGGAAAACTTCTGAAGGCCGCGTAGCTAGTGCGTTTTCTGCACTATAGCCGCGTCAGCACAATACCTGAAAATCATGCTCCGATTTCGCCTTGGATAGCCCCGGAAATGGCTTCAACATGCCTCTGCATCTTCTCTTGCGACTCGGCTTCGATCATCACTCTTGCCAGGGACTCGGTCCCGGAATAGCGAACCACGACACGCCCGGTGCCGGCCAGATCCTGCTCTGCCCGGCGAATAGCGTCAGCGACTCTTGCAATCTGATCGAGCGGCTTCTTCTCGCGCACGCGCACGTTTTTAATTACCTGCGGAAAAACTTTCAGATCGCTCACCAGTTCATCCAACTGCTTGCCACTGCGCGAAATCAGATCGAGAACCATAAGCGCGGTGAGCAGTCCGTCACCAGTAGTCGCGAGCCTGGAAAAGATGATGTGCCCGGATTGCTCTCCGCCGAGCACGGCCCCAATTTTCCGCATTTCATCCAGCACGTACTTATCGCCTACCGGGGCCCGTAGCATGCGAATGCCTGAACGCATTAAAGCGGCTTCAAGTCCCATATTGGACATGGTTGTTGCGACCACGGTCGCTGCTTCAAGTTCGTTGCGACCGTGCAAATCGCGCGCGGCCATGAGCAGAACCGCGTCGCCATTGACGACATTCCCGCGGCGGTCGGCGAACAGAGCGCGGTCAGCATCGCCATCGAAGGTCACACCAAGGGCCGCGTTGCGCTTCTTCACTTCATCGGCAACCACCTGCGGATACAAAGCCCCACAATGATCGTTGATGTTCCTGCCGTTCGGACGATAGTGGATGAAATCCACGTCGAGTCCGAGCATGCCGAACAATTCCGGGGCGCAGGTACTGGCGGCGCCATTGGCACAATCGATGACGATCTTGCCTTTGATCTTCAGAGCCGAAACTCGCGCCTTCAGCCACTTCTCATAGCGTTCACGCAGATCGTGATCTCCGGGCAGAGTTGAAAGCGATTGTGAGCCGGCCTGGGGTGCATTGCCTTCCTCGATCAGGCGGAAGATTTCGTTTTCGATGGAGAGTTCCATCGCGTCGGAAAGCTTGTAACCGTCGCTGCCGAAGACCTTGATTCCGTTATCCGTCCATGGATTATGGGAGGCCGAGATTACGACGCCGGCATCGAATCCAAGCTCGTGCGTCAGATAAGCGATGCCAGGAGTAGTGATCACGCCGGCGGAAGCGACTTCGGTCGTCCACGATGAAAGACCTGCAGCCACGGCATCGGCAATCCATCCGCTGGATTCCCGCGTATCCTGACCGATGACGGCCCGAGGTCTGCGATTCGCGCCGCCGAGATGATGTCCCAGAGCGCGTCCGATGGCGAAAACTGTACTTCCATCGAGAGGAAACTCGCCAGCCACACCGCGAATTCCGTCAGTTCCAAAAAGTTTTCTGCTCATGAGTGGAAACTGAAAAGTCTAGCAGGAGAACGGCATTCAGCACTCGGCTGTCGGCATTCGGCCAGCGCGGTTGATTGTTGAACCCGTCAGTCTTCGTTTCCACGCTCAAGAAGAAAAAGGGATGTCAAACGGAAAGGCGTGAATTGGCCGAATGCCGACAGTCGAATGTTCTAGAACAACCCGCCCTGCTTGCGGGGTGCGGCAATCCCAAAATGGTCGTACGCAAGCTGCGTGGCGACTCGCCCCCGTGGCGTGCGATCCAGAAATCCAATCTGGATGAGGAAGGGCTCGTAGATGTCTTCGATGGCGTCGGTCTCTTCCGCCAGGGCCGCGGCGAGAGTGTTCAAGCCCACGGGCCCTCCCTGGTACTTCTCGATGATCGCCAGCAGCAAGCGCCGATCCATTTCGTCGAATCCGTGCTTATCAACCTCGAGCATTTCCAGCGCCGCCTGCGCTGTAGGCAGGTCGATGTGGCCCGCGCCGCGCACCTGCGCATAGTCGCGGCAGCGGCGCAGCAGGCGGTTGGCAATGCGCGGCGTGCCGCGAGAGCGGCTGGCGATCTCCAGCGCGCCCTCGGAATCGATAGCAACGTCGAGAATCTCCGCCGAGCGGCTGACAATGATCTTGAGTTCCTCGTCGGAATAAAACTCCATTCGCAACACGATCCCAAAGCGGGAGCGAAGCGGAGCCGAGAGCAGTCCTGCTCGCGTAGTGGCGGCAACAAAGGTAAAAGGCCTTACGTCCAGGGTATGTGTTCGCGCCGACGGGCCCTGCCCAACAATGATGTCGAGCTTGTAGTCCTCCAGCGCCGAGTAGAGCAGCTCTTCCAGTGCAGCCTGCAGGCGGTGGACTTCATCGAAGAAGAGAATCTGCTTCTCCCGGACATTGGTAAGAATGGCGGTGAGATCGCCTTTGATCTGCAAGACCGGGCCAGAGGTCTGCTGATAATCGACTCCCATCTCATTGGCGATGATGGTGGCCAGCGTGGTCTTTCCCAGGCCCGGCGGGCCGTAGAGCAGTATGTGATCGAGAGCTTCGCCGCGCGACTTCGCAGCCTGGATGGCGACGGCAAGATTGTCCTTCACCTTTTTCTGGCCGATGAACTCCTGCAGCCGTCGTGGCCGGAGTTTCAGCTCAAAGGAAGCATCATCGTCCACCACTCCGGCGGAAACGATGCGCTCGCGCACCTCTGAGCTGACCTTTGCAGTGGACACTCAGGGGCGATACTAAAGCGAAATTAGTCTGGAAGCAACGATGAAGATGGTCTGCGGCGCTATGCAGATTGGCGAGGCTTGCCCAGCTCGACAAGAACTTGCTGTTCCGCAAGCTGGCCATCGACATAAACAGTATGAATCAGGCGAACGCTATGTCCGCGGCGAGTGGCCACGGCGGACGCCACGTCGAAGTCGTGAAATGCGGCAACGAACTCCCAGCGCGTTCCGTCACTGGGAGGCGCCCAGATCTCGTATTGTTCCCAGCGAGCCATGTCTTCAATCTTAGATGCAGCGCAGCGGCTATCGTGCCGGGGCCTCCTTCGTCTGCGTGAGGAACCATTCTCCCGCGCGGCGGACAAAGGTATCGGTAAAGCTTATGCGCGCGGTCTGCATTTTGTTCTTTCCCACGGGAACGGACTCCTCGCGCACGCCTATCACAGTCGCTCGATCCCCGTTCACCTGGACTCTCATGTTTTCCGGCTGTCCGAAAGTGCCCGCGCGGTTCTGGTGTATGTCGTCGAGCAGGCTGAACTTGTCTTCCGAATCGCCGTTCGCGCTGATGAGATGGTAGTCATCCGTCAGGATACGCTCCAAGATAGAAACTTCCTTCTTATTGATTGCATCGGAGATTTCACTCTCCAGCGACATCAGCGCCTGTTGCACGAATTGCGCGGGCTGCGCAGGCGGATTCACCGGCTGTTGCGGCGCACGCGATGGCGGCGGCGGCGATTGTTGCTGCGGATAGGAGCGCGGCTGTTGATTGCTTCCCGGGCCGCCAGCTTGCCGATTATTGTTCGGTGCCTGGCTGGGAAATGGCTGTGCATTCGTTGCCTGCTTCGTACCACGCTGCTGCGGATCGCTGCCGATCTCGCGTCCATCGAAGATGATGCGCGACTCGGCGCCAAAGCGCTTGTAGTTTGTGTAATCGACGGTTTCAATCACGTGCACCGTCTGCTCGCTGAAATGCAGGTAATCATCAGACTTGGTATATGAGGGAAACCAATATTTCCCATCCACCAACTCGCGATACGTGGTGAAGCTGGGGAAAAGATTCTCGCCGTTCTGGTTGTAGATATCGGGAACGGCCTTGCCTGAGCTCTTCACGATCTGATACTGCCGGGCATCAACCCATATGCGGCCCTCGAAATAGCGACGGCCCTGCTCCATGGCCTTCGGCGAGATGTCAAAGACATAGCAGTGAGTGCCGCTGGTGTCCTGCTGGCCGCGGTATCTGATGTTGTAGTCGGGGATTTCTTCAGTAGTGAGCACGAATGGCAAGCGATTGCGCATGTCGTCAATGTCTTCCGGCGTCACACGAATCCGCTTGAGCGTGTCCCTGGGATGAGAAACCTCCTTTACCATGCGCTGGCCTTGATCGTTGAGAGTTACGTCAAAGGTGTCGTCGTACTCGCCGTCGGGAAAACCGTTGTCGGTCAAAGTCTGCATTTTGACGACCTGACGATAGGTATAGTGCTCCCGCTCTTGCTTGAAGACCTCCTCCTGCGCGGCAAAACGCCCAATAATGTCCCGCGTGGTGACTCCTTCGGGCAGAGAAGGATCGAGATAGGTGTCCTCCTGCCGCTGCGCCAGGACAGAAATGGCCAGAAGCGGCAGGGCAGCCAGCACGGCTAGCCGACGAAAATTACGCCTCATACTTGGAAAAAACACCGGATTTTCTAATTAGATGCCCAGGAGGAATGCATCCGATTCTGAGATGCGTCGGCAGGAGTCGTCAATGGGAGGTATTGTGGATCTGCGCCCGGCGCTAGTAGAGAGCCAGCATTGCTGCGTCTCCACTCATCACGAAGCCGATAGACCACTTTCAAAACGCAAACTGTAGAACCAGAGTTGCCGGAGAAGCTTATACGTGGATGCTAACTTATCGCCTGAGCAGCACCGGCTATCAACGCAGGGTGACCAGGCAGAGCTGCGCGCTGCCAGCCTTCCATGAACTCGTTCTCGATCCAGCTTGACAGCGTTTCGCGATCGCTCACCTTCATTTCCAGAAAAGAAAATCCAGCTTTCGTGCGGTTATCGCTCCAAATGACTTTGGCTTTGCAGCTCAGGTTTTTGTGCCCTTCCGGCAGTCGAAATTGAATCTGGACCATTTCCCCGGACAGGAACTTGGCACTCGATTCGAGCGCTATTCCCGACTGGCTCACATTGGTGGCCACCGCCGAGAAACTCTTCGCATTGCCGTCGAAGACCAGTGCGTCAGTTTTGAGCGGAATCCGCGTGTATTGCAGGCGGTCGCGCACCATCATTCCGTGCGCCGCCCGAAGCGTTTGCGTCACGCGCTGCTGGATCAGCGGTTTCTCCAAAACGAAGTCGGAAAAACGAAACGATTCGCGAATCGGCGCTTGCCGCGAAACCACCGCCATTCCAACCAGCTTTCGACCGGCTGGGGTAGAACGAATCTCACGCAGCACCGAAAAATCCGGATCGAGATCCCAATCCACAAATACCGCATCAACCCGTTGCTTGCTCACCGTCTCGAGAACGGTTGCGGCTTGCCGGTGGATAATCGGCCGAACCCCCATATTCTGCAGCATGAAAGGCAACATTCCCAGAACGGAACTGTCGCTAGACGCTACAACTGCCTGAAGGTCGCAACTTATCATTTCAATTCTCTCTTTGCCCTTTGGATAGAAATCCTTGACATCTGCAATACCGGGGCACTTGCTCGAAAGCTGTGTAAGCGATCGCAAGCCTTTGTCTCGCGATGACTTGCAAGCAACGACGAGGTGCTTGTCGGGCTGTCGGTCTCACCGGCAATTTCGCAGTTCGAGGAACGCAACGCCCGCTCCACGATCAGCTCAACTTCCCGAAGAAACGCAAGATCGTCTACGGACTGATCACTCACGGAGATTTGTGCGGTGCGAGCGACACTCGAGTGGCATGTATCTTTATCACTGGCCATTGAGAGCGCAGGCCCGCGAAAGCTGGAGTATGGAATCATCTAAGCCAGTTGAAGTGCAAGTACCCTGCCAATGTTACCGTCAGTTAAGTACCAATGAATTCAATGCAGTCCAAAACCCGGCTTGACCAGGAAGAGTCGAGAATCCAGACAGAATTCCGATTTTTGCACAGTCGAATGTAAAGGTGCTCGGACTGCTTCGCGGAGACGCACTTTCTGCAAGGCTGTCCAACATCCACACGGCTAACGCAGCAGTATTTGCCCCGAACACTCACATGAGAAATCAATGTGTCGTCGGGAGAAAACAGGGAAATAAACAGTCGATTTTTCGAATTTAGACCCAGAAGTTATGGAATTCTTCCCAAAATACGCGAACTTCTTCCGAAGGCTGGGGGAACTTAATAGGGAATCTGCGGGGAGATCTCGCCCAGACACTCATTCAAAATGGCTTGATGCATATTTGATGACGGATTCTAGACACTATCAGGGATCGGAGCGGGGATTTCGCCGGAGCTACAACGATGTTTTGCGACAACGAGCGGGCAAACACAAGCGTTCTAAACCCCAACTCTGAACATGTCGCATACTGCATCTGCGACGTTTCGGCACGTACAGAAAGTGAGGCTCCCCCTATCAGTGTGGCGCATTCGCTATCCACTTCAAAACCCTGAATGCCGGATAGCTCGCCGCCAATAGGATCAGCGCATAAACGCTGTTGCGCTGATCGGTGGCGATAATGCTGGCCAGGAACGTCGTGTAGATAACGAGCGCGAGCGCAGTGGTCCACGGATATCCCGGAACGCGATACGGACGTTCCCGCTCCGGCTCGCGGCGGCGCAGGACGAAGATCGAAGTCAGGTCGGCGATGTAATTAATGACGAAAAAGAATGCCAGCACGGCGATGATCTTGTTGAACCCGCCATAGAGAATGAACAACAGCGCGGCCGCGGTGCTCAGAGCGAGAGCGACCGTGGGAGTGCCTCCGCGGTTCACCGCGTCGGCGTGCCGAAAAATTAGTTTGTCGCGCGACATGGCATAGAGCACGCGCGACGACATCAGATGGCAGGCATTCATGAAGCTGATCACAGAAAGAACGGTGAGTGCCGCGATCAGGCGGGTTCCCTGCCCGCTCCAGATACGATCTGCGGCGGCGCCCAATGCCATGCTTTGTCCGGCGACCGCGCCGATGGGCAGCACATGCACGATGGCCCACGCGACTGAGACGTAGATCGCTGCCACAGCCAGAGCTCCGCCAAACATCGAGCGCGGAATGTTGCGCGCCGGATCTTCTACTTCTTCGGAAAAATAGATCACGCCCGCCCAGCCATCGTAGGTGAAGATCATGGACTGCATGGCCAGCAGAAGAGCGGCGAAAAGGGTCCAGCCATGCGGCATCTCCGCAATGGCTGGCGAGGCTAGATGAGCCTGCGGCGGCGCAAACAGAAAACATGCGGCGACGATCGCAAAGAAGCCCAAGCCCTTGAGCAGAGTGCTGACTTGCTGGAGGCGGCTGCCCCAGCGCACGCCGCGCCACTGCAATGCGGCCAGCAAGATCACGATGACGCACGCCACCCAGCGCGCCCTGCCCGCGAACGGCGGGAAAAGCAGCCCGAGATATTCGCCCATCACTACAGCTGCGGCCGATTCGCTGCCGCAGGTGGAGAGCCAGTCGGTCCATCCGATCACGAATCCCGGATACTCGCCGAAAGCGTAGCGGGCGAATGTGTAGTGTCCGCCAGAATAAGGCAGCATCACGCCCAACTCGGTGATGTTCATGGCGGCCAGCAGGGTGAACAGTCCGCCAACAATCCAAACGGCGAGAAACAGTTCGCGATTGGGGAGGCGCGTAGCCACGTCACCCGGCGTGCGCAGGATGCCGACTCCGATCGTGTTGCCGACAATTACGGCTATGCCAAAACCGAATCCCAGGATGCGCAGCAGGCGTCCACGCCTGGGCTTGGTGCTCGGCACTTCCACAGCTGATGCCAAATTGGGTTCTCTTCGGAACGAGTATGAAAAGAGCGCCATCGTAGCACGACACACCCTTTGCCTTGTCCTTGTGCTCTGTCATCCAGAGGCCCGACCTGGGCGAAGGATCTCCGGCGATGCTTACGGCTAAGTTGCCGCCAGTGTGGCTCTTTCATTAAAAGCCTGGTTTGTCGGCCGAAGAGCCGAACCGTCAGCATTTATGTCTTAAATATCTCGGGAGATCCTTCGGCCAACGCCGGGCCTCTGGATGACAGGTTTTCGCGGTGCGACGATCAAAGAACACTGCCATGATTAAATAGACTCTCGCAAAATGACCTTGCTTCCTACATTCCACCGCGATACCCACATACAAATCGATCCCGCTGTGGGAAATTCCTGGACTCTTCCCGCCGACGTCTATCTCGATCCGGCGCTGCTGGAGCGCGAACGGCAGGACCTTTTTGGGAAGAAATGGCAGATTGTCGGACGCCGCGATCAAGTGGCTAATCCAAACGATTACTTTACCGCTGAGATCGTGGGTGAGCCGCTGCTGATTGTTCGCGGCGACGACGGCATCTTGCGCGGCTTTTACAACGTCTGCCGGCATCGCGCCGGGCCGCCGGCGGAAGGCTGCGGATCGCGCAAGGTCTTTCGCTGCGGATATCACGGCTGGACTTATTCGTCCGACGGACGCTTGTTGAACGCGCCGGAGATGGAAGGAACGCAGAACTTCGATCACAAGAACTTTGGATTGCAGCCCGTCGCAGTAGGCGAATGGGGCGCGTGGGTATTCGTGAATCTCGATCCCAGTTCGGAACCGCTGCTTGCCAGGTTACGTGAACTGCCGCAGCAAGCCGCAAACTACTCGCTGGAGAAACTCAAACTGGCCGAACGCCGCGAATACATCATGGAATGCAATTGGAAGGTGTATATCGACAACTATCTCGAGGGCTATCATCTGCCCAGCGTCCATCCCAGTCTGAATCGCGAACTCGACTACGGTCAATATGTGACCGAGACATACGAGTTCCATTCCCGCCAGGCCAGCCCGATTCGGGGGCCTGAGAACGAGAAATACGTGCAACGCCGCTATAGCCAGGCCTCCGGCAGCGACGAAGCCGAGTACTTCTGGATCTTTCCCAACTGGATGCTGAATTGCTATCCCGACAATGTTTCGCTCAATATCGTTCTGCCGCTGTCTGCTGAACGCTGCGTCGCCATCTTCGAATGGTACTTTCCCCAGAATGTTCTCGGCACCGAATCGCCGGCGCAAACCATCCGCTTCAGCGACGAAATTCAGATTGAAGACGGCCGTATCTGCGAAGTCGTCCACCGCAATCTCAAATCGCGCAGCTACACCCGCGGACGCTTCAGTGCGAAGCAGGAAAAAGGCGTACACCACTTCCACCGGCTGTATGCAGAGTGGCTGGCATCGCGTTGAGAATGACAGACGCGGTGAGTTCGATTATTCGGTAATGATCCGGTCTGCCCATTCCACGAGCGAGACAAAGACCGCCGGACTGCCAAACTTCGCTCCCCATTGGCTTAAGTCAGTTTCCGTGACCCCACGGGCACGGGAGCACGCCCCTCAGGAAAATATGGGAATGCGTTTGGCCACAACTTTCTGCAGCGTCTCACTCAGCGGCGGCCAGCCGATCGGCATGATGGCCTCCGCTGTGACCTTTCGCATGAGGTATGTCGCTTCTCCAGTGAGAAAGATCTGTACGTCGTGACCGGCTTCGGAAAGCGCGAGTCCATGCGAGAAAACAAACGAAGCCCGGGTGGGATCGTCCGATCCCCAGGCGCTCTTCATCATGATCTTCAACTTCTTCCCCGATGTTTGCGCCTCAGCTCCAGCCAACGCGAAGAACGGTAAACCGGCAGCCAGGGAAAACAGTTTGCGTCGCAGCATATGTAGTCTTAGCCTCGATCGATTTCACTGCGGTCAACAACATCGTGGGCAATTTAATGAATACAGCCCCCAGTGTCAATTAAGCCTGAATTCGGCGGATCGCGGCTCACAGGTTTTGTGGTGTTAGTATTGCGCAACTGTTGGGCCGACGAATGACTATGCGACTCGTTCTCACCTGCTTGATTGCCGCTGCATCGCTGGAATTGGCGGCCGCTCAGTCCGCGTCCGATACGACGGCCAAGGGACTTCGAGTGCAAGGATCGCGGATCATGCAGCATCTCGAAGCGCTCTCCCAATATGGGAAGAATCCACAAGGCGGCGTTAGCCGTGTCGCCTACAGCGAAGCTGACCGGCAAGGGCGCCAGTACGCGATGCAGCTCATGCGCGATGCGGGCCTGGAGGTAAACACCGACTCTGCTGCGAATATTATTGGCTCGCAGGCCGGATCCGATCCTTCGCTCAAGCCGCTGCTGATTGGCTCTCATATCGATTCAGTCCCCGAAGGTGGGAATTACGACGGTGATGTGGGGTCGCTTTCGGCGATCGAAGTCGCCCGGACTCTTCGCGAACATCAAATCAAACTGCGTCACCCGCTGCAAGTCGTTATTTTCGAGAACGAAGAGGGCGGTACCATTGGCAGCCACGCGATGAGTGCGGGACTCGACGAAAAGCTGCTGAACTCGGTTTCCTCCAGCGGCAAGACGGTTCGCGACGGCATCCGTATTCTTGGCGGCGATCCCGACAAGTTGCGCGAGCCGGAGCGTCAGCCTGGCAGCATCGCCGCATACTTCGAGCTTCACATCGAGCAAGGTGGAATTCTCGAGCAGGAAAAAACGGACATTGGCGTCGTAGAAGGAATCGTTGGCATCCTCCACTGCGATGTCACCATCGAGGGATTCGCAAACCACGCCGGCACCACGCCGATGGCCCAGCGCCACGATGCTCTCCTGTCCGCTGCCAGATTCATAGAGAAAGTGAACCAGGTAGTGACCTCATCACCGGGAAGGCAGGTTGGAACCGTTGGCTGGATCAAAGTCCAGCCTGGCGCTTACAACGTGATTCCTGGCACGGCTACGCTGGGATTGGAGCTGCGTGATCTCGACAGGAACAAAATTGTTGACATGTTTAACCGCCTTCGTTCCGAATCGGAACAGATCGATCAACTGAATGGCACAAAGTTCAGCTTTACCGAACCTATCATGGTCGAGCCGGCTCTAACGAATCCCGACCTCCAGAAGCTCATCAACAGCTCGGCCAGATATCTCGGATTCACTGGCAAAACCATGCCCAGCGGAGCCGGGCACGACGCTCAGGAAATCGCCCGCATCGGGCCAGTAGGAATGATCTTCATTCCAAGTATCGGCGGCATCAGTCACGCCCCAAAAGAGTTCTCTCGTCCAGAGGACATCGAGCACGGCGCAAACGTGCTGCTGCAGGCAGTACTGAAATTCGACGCCGGCAATTAACTGGACCCGGCGGAGGAGGTAGTGGCATGGAGGTTCGACGGGCGGTTCGGGCGGATTAGGCTCAACAGGTGGAACAGGCAGATCGGGCAGCATGGGCTCAAGCTCCGGAACCGGAACTTATTCTGTGACCATCACCGGAACCTCAGGTTCCATTCAACACACTGTGACCATCAGTGTGACTGTTACGTTATAGAACTCGATTCTGCACCGAGAACTACGGCAGGTTGCCGTCACGTCTTCCATTTTCCGTCTTTCTCGAGACTCTCTCGCACTCGGAAGCCAGTAATCTTGCGGATCAGAGGCAATGGAAGCGGCTTTTCCAGCGGAAACTGGATCGACCCAGCAGCCGTCGCAAGGTGCGACAGATCGTCCGCAAATGCTTTCACTGCCGATGCCGTGGGATAGAAGCCGATGTGATGTTTGAATGCAGCGTATGTCACCAATATTCTGTGATAAGAGAAAGCAGGCATCCCCCACTTCAGGCTTTCCGTGGCTCCGGGCGCGGCTGTGCGAATGCACGCCCTCATTTCCCGTAGTTTCTTCCGAGCCTCTTTCGGCGCGGCATTGATGTATTCAGTCACGCTTTTCGGTTTGTTTTTAACCATAGTTCTTATTGTCTTCAGCTCCAACGCGACAGTTCAAGCCGGGTTTAGGACTTCGTGCATGTCTCTGGTCAGCAGAGTGCCTTCCCACAATGGGCGCACTTCCACCACGCCATGAAGGGCGGTCGGAGACCGGGCTGCCCACTCAATGGCAGCGTCGAGATCATCGACTTCAATGATATGAAAACCGCCTAACTGCTCCTTCGATTCGGCATAAGGGCCGTCAAGTACTTGGGTCTTTCCCTTCGCGACGCGCACGGTGTTCGCCGACGACGTGGGCCGCAGCCCGCTGCTGCTCTTGAGGACGCCCGCCTTGGTCATGGCCTCCATGTAAGCTCGATAAATTCCCAACCAGTGCTCCTGCTCCGCTCGCGTCATGGTGGGCCAGCCGGATTCGTTCACATAGTCCAATAGGATGTATTTCATTAAGAGTCTCCTGGGTTACCGGGAGCGATGCCCCGCTATCGTAAAGACGATTGAGTCTCTTCGGTTTAGACAATCGCAGCCACAAATATTAATAGGGTTAGGTCACAGGGGACAGGTTACATGTGATAAGAAAACAGCGGGTCTTCCTGGGTTCAATCCCGGCTTCCCTGCTTCAACTCCAGGCTGGTTCTCTATTCGACCCCTCAGAATCGAAGACTACGCGTCGGAGTTTGAATGCTTGCCTCAATCTCGCTGCTAACATGGCGCCAATGACCAAACCTGACCGCACGCAGCAGGCGCTTGAACGGCTGAGCGTGCTGAAGACCGTCGCAGACGATGCGCTCGTGGTCAAGGAGCTCAAGTCATTTCTTGCGGAACGCTCGAACCTGATCGTCGCAAAAGCGGCGAAGATTGCGCGCGAACGGGGTCTGCCTCAGCTCGTTCCCGAACTGGTAGGCGCCTTCCATAAACTCATGAAGGATCCGCAGCGGTTGGACAAGCGCTGCGCCGCTGTCACCGAGATTGCCATGGCTCTGTACGAAATGGACTACTGCGAGCCCGACGTGTACCGCCAGGGATTGCGACACGTGCAGATGGAAACCTCGTTCGGACCGCCGATCGATGTAGCCGCGGCGCTGCGCGGTATCTGTGCGCAGGGTTTGGTGAGAACGCGATATCCGCAGGCGCTTGAGGACGTCGTGTCCTTGCTGGTCGATGCCGAGGCTCCCGCCAGAGTAGGAGCGGCGAAAGCTTTAGCGACCAACGGCGGGGAGGCCGGGGCGCTGGCCCTGCGATTGAAAGCTCTCACCGGCGATCGCGATGTCGAAGTGATGGCCGAATGCTTTACCGGCCTGCTTTCTGCTGGAAGGGATAGCGCAGTGGACTTTGTAGCCGCATATGCGAATTCCGGCGACGGCGAAGTCAGCGATGCCGCGATTCTTGCACTGGGATCATCGCGCTTGCCGAAGGCAATCGATCTTCTCAAGGAAGAGTGGCGGCGAACCGCGCGCGGTGCAATTCGGAAGACGCTGCTGCTGGCGCTAGCAACTTCACGCGACGAAGGAGCTATTACGTTCCTGCTATCTCTGCTCGACGATGGCAGCATGCTGATTGCTTCGGAGGTAATTGCCGCGCTAGCAATCCACAAGAACAGCGAACACATTCGCCAAATCGTCGGTCAGGCAATCGAGCAGCGTGGCCAAAGAGCTCTGCTCGACGTCTTCCGGCGAGAGTTCGCGGCGTAGCCCAGAACGCCTCAGACTGTTAGCGTTCCACGAAAGACTTGAGTCTGGACAAAGCCTGATCCCATTGCCTGGAGACGAGATCGAGATATTCCTTGAGTCTTTCCATCGGCTGCGGATTGAATTCGAATAGGCTCTCGCGACCGGTGTGCTCGCTGCGCACGATGCCTACACTCTCCAGCACTCGCAGATGCTTGGTGACCGCCTGCCGAGTGAGCCTGCGCCCCGCAGTGAGCTGCGAAATAGAGCGCGGCCTCCCATCTGCCAGTCTGGCTACCAGCGAAAGCCGTGTCTTGTCGCCCAGCGCGGCAAACGTCGGCGCATGAGCCTGCAGCCTGGCAGCGGTACTACTATGGCCTTTACGCGACATGGCTCTCGATTTTCTTCATCTGCTGCGTCCATCCGCCTTCATTCATGCGGAATGCTTCCAGACGGCGGCCGCTGGGAATCTTGTCAAAGCCCGACTCGGTGACTATAAGCAGCGTGCCGGTCGGGATCTTCTCCAGCCTGAATTCGACCAGCGTAGGCGTTTCCTTCGAGTAATCCATTTTGGGATCGATCGCGTAAGGATGCCAGGTGAAGGACAAGAGCCGCTCGGGTTCGATCCTCTGTACATTTGCTTCCCACTTGAGGTGCTCGTAACCCGGATGGGTAATTTGTCCTCTCGAGACTTGACCTGCCACGAATGGCCCGTCCAGCTTGACCCGAAACCACTCGCCAAACTCACGATAATCGGTCAACGCCCGCCAGACCCTGGAAACCGGCGCCTTGAGTTCGATACGCTTTTCGATACGGTTGTCCACTTTACGCAACCTCCAGGTTGCATATTATGCGGAGCCGGAAGAAAGCGCAACCTCTTGGTTGCATTCAACCAGCCGGGGCTAGCAAAAAAAGAGAAGACGCAGCGTGCTGCGTCTCTACCGGCGGGTATGAGAGAAACCTACTGAATGGAAGATGCCGTTCCTTTGGAATCGGCCAGGGGAAGATCGTGGGTTGGTTGGTATCAGGCCAGAAATCTCTTTGCTCCCGGCAAACCAGAAGAAATTCAATGAAAGTATGTTGTTCTTTTTTACTCTTCCTTAGACTCGGCGGACTTTGCCTCAATGGGCGTAGTTGGCTCGGGGACAACATAGCTGACCTTGCCAGCCTGAATCTCGTCCTGAGCAATGCGGCAGGCTTTGCGAGAAGAGGTCTCGACCAGCGCGTCGGCTCCTCCCTGGATCTGGCGCGCGCGGCGGGCGGCGACAAGGATGTAGCGATACTTGCTATCGAATTCTTTCGTTGGTTCCATTCCTGATGTACCTCAGAAGGTGATCCGGATCAAGAGAGTTTGAAAGAGTCCAGTACGGGCTGCACTTTTTCGTGGCTGTTGGCCAGCAAACAGCATTGGGCGGTGTGGACCAGGTCGCACTTGTCTCCGCTAAGAGGATCGCATCATGAGCTGCTGCAACGATTCGGCACTTATCAACGTCTGTACAATCTCCAGTTCGTGGAAGTCGATAATGCCATTGCGGTGAAGTAGCCGCAGTTGCTTCGGAGGACTCTTGCGCGCATGGCCGTCCGCTCCATGACCGGGTACGCCCAGCTCACGCACCAGGTGAACGACCGTTTATCGTTCTCTCTGAGTCTTAAATCGGTGAATCATCGCTTTCTAGACCTGCATTTCCGCATACCTGCAGAAGCGAATGGATTGGAATTGAAGATGCGCCGCGCGATTAAGGACAAGATCGCTCGCGGTCACATCGAGGTGGGACTCTCCCTACAGCATGGCGAATTGGGTGGATTCCAGTTGAATCACGCTTTAGTGGAAGGTTATGTGCGGGCATTTCAGGAGGCGGCGGAGCATCTGGGCATTGTTGCGCAACCGGACTTGAACGTCATCCTGCGCATGCAGGGTGCACTTGCCGGCGATTCAGGCGCACTGGACGAAGCTACCGAAGTGCTCGTGCTGGCGCGTCTGCAGGAATTGCTGGGAAAACTTAACCTCATGCGCGAAGAGGAGGGCCGCGGAATTGAGCGGGAATTGCGCGAGCGCATGCAGGGGCTATCTCATGCCGTGGAGGAAGTAGGCAAGCTGCGGACGCTGGTTTCACGCGCCTATCTGGAGAAAGTGCAATCGCGTATGAACGAGCTGATAGCTGGACACATCGATCCTGACCGTGTGCTTCAGGAAGCCGCCATGCTGGCGGAGCGCAGCGATATCCAGGAAGAGGTCGTTCGTCTGGAGAACCATATCCAGCACTTCCATTCGCTGCTGGATTCCGGCGGAGAAGCCGGTAAAAAGCTAGACTTTCTTTTGCAGGAGCTCAACCGCGAGGCCAACACTCTGCTGTCCAAGACGGCCGGAGTGGCCGGCGAGGGTCTTCGGATTACTGAGTTAGGTTTGCTGATGAAGTCTGAGATCGAGAAGGCAAGGGAGCAAGTGCAGAACGTG
>Ga0207110_10021_pt2 | contig 29634 bp, 25 predicted proteins | sample Alteio_BWMinHeat_74_FD_153582 | JGI IMG/M metagenome (GOLD analysis project Ga0207110, IMG submission 153582) | Enriched cells from forest soil in Barre Woods Harvard Forest LTER site, Petersham, Massachusetts, United States -... | ecosystem: Environmental > Terrestrial > Soil > Temperate forest >...
GTTGATGAGAATCCGGCGGTGCTGCGGGTTGTTCGAGAACTTGACCACGTAGAAATGCCCGTCGGCCGCTTCCAGGAGATGGGCCTGAGCCCCGCCGCGCATTTTCCGGATCATGCGGCGGGCATCGATGGGCATCAGTAGAGTAACCTTAAAGATTATTATGGCCGACGAAAAGGAACCAACTCCCCGCACCGGGCTTAGCAAGGACGAAGTCGCATTGGAACTAATGCGCTTCATCTCTCAGACGACTGGATACGGCAAGTCAGCCGGTGGCGCAGGATTCGGCGGCAAGGCGCCGAAAACCCCGGAAGAGCAAGTCGACACGCTCCTGCAACTGTACGAGCGCTGCCGGACGGTTATTGGGAAATAGGAGCATCCAGCTGTCTACCGCGCGGGATCTATCGCAATCGACCTGGGCCGCGGGCGACTTTTCACTGGTCGCCGCGAGCAACCAGATCGTCAGCGAACTGCTGTGCGAAGCCATACCCTTGCGCGCGGGCCAGCGCGTCTTGGATGTAGCCACGGGCAGCGGCAACACGGCCCTCGCCGCTACTCGCCGCGCCACCGAGGTAGTGGGGGTCGATTTCGTGCCGGCGTTGCTCGATCGCGCCCGGGAACGAGCCCATGCCGAACGAGCACGCAAAGTGACTTTTGAGGAAGGCGATACGGAGAATCTGCCTTTCCCGGATGCGTCCTTCGATGTCGTGCTTTCCACCTACGGCCACATGTTTGCGCCCGACCCGGCGCGAGCAGCTCAAGAGATGATTCGAGTTTGCCGTCCCGGAGGTCACATTGGTTTCGCGGCGTGGACGCCCCAAGGTCTATTTGGAAAGGTCTTCGATCTTCACGATAAGTACAACCCGCCTCCAGAGGGCTCGAGCCCCGTCACACGTTGGGGTGATGAGGAGTTCGTCCGTGAGCGCTTCGGCTCCGCCGCGCAATCCTTCCGCTTCGAGCGCCGGGACCGCATCTTCCGCGCCCTCTCGGTCGAGCAGTGGTTCGGGTTTATTTCCCAATATCTGGGACCGACTGTCGTGACGATGGAGAGACTCGACGAGCCGAAGCGGCAGGCTTTCAAGCGCGAAATGATAGGGTTGATGGAAGGCGCGAATCAATCGGGAGACGAGACTCTATTCGCGCCGGCAGAGTATCTTGAGGCTGTGATCAAGCTCCGATAGAGTATGTGGGGCAGGTTGGCAACCTGCGCGCGATTGGCAATCGCGCTGTACGAGGCGGGTTACCAACCCGCGGCTGGAGTTTTCTACCATTTTCAAGAGGCGGCGCATGGCGCCACCCCACAATGTGGCGCAGGGCCATGCCCTGCGAATAGGCGGGTTGCCAACCCGCCGCAGGCTACCAGCCTGCCCCACAAGGGAGCCAAGCCTATTTCTTCTTGCCCTTCTTGGCAGTTTTTTTGGCAGCTTTCTTGGCGGGAGCTTTCTTGGCCGCCTTCTTGGGCGGCGCTTTTTTCACGGCCTTCTTGGCGGGAGCCTTCTTAGCGGCTTTCTTGGGCGCGGTTTTCTTGGCTGCGGCCTTTTTTGCCGGAGCCTTCTTGGCCGGCGCTTTCTTGGCCGGCGCTTTCTTGGCTGGCGCTTTCTTGGCTGGAGCCTTCGCCGCTGCCTTCTTCGCCGAGGATGCCTTCTTGGCGGGCTTCTTGACGGCCGCCGGTTCCGGTGCCGGGGCAGACTCAGTCACGACTACTGGAATAATCGTCTCCGTCACGACGAGGACTTCTTCTTCTATGTCGTCGTCCCCGAAGTCTCCGGTGTCGTCCTCCACGTTGATGCCGGACTCTTCTTCGTAATCGTCCAATTCATCGTCTTCGACCGCAAGCCGATACTCTAACATCCGTCTGCCTCCTCATCCTTTCAAGTCGCGCAACTCTATCGTCAGTTACAGCAATCAGAAATTAGAATATCGCTTTTTGCAGGGAAGGCAACAGAATTCTTGAGTTAGCCCTCAAGAAGATTCTTAACTATGCGAAGTGCGGCGAGCCGGCGCCTTCGAAGACGGCTTTGACACGACTGCTTGTTTGCGGACCGTGCCGGACTTCGATGCCGTGGCGGGAGTCTTCGCCGCTGCCGCAGCGCTTGCCGTCGACCGCTTCTTGACGGTGGGCTTCACCGGGACTTTGTCGCCGGGGTAGGCGACCGGCACCAAAGCGAATGCGCCTGCTTCGGGCATTTCGTCATGGTTCGCCGAACTAATTAGAGCCGGTGTCGTTCCATAGCGCTTCGCCAGGGCCGCGAAGGAGTCTCCCTCGTCCACTTTATGAATGCGCCACGCGTCGCGCCGGTCGGGCGGCACAATCTCCAGAGCCGCCTGCATTAGAGGAAGGGTGCCCTTGGGGAGGTGCAGCGCAAACCCTGCCGGAGCCACGGGCTTAAGTAGGGCAGGGTTCAGCGAGCGAATTTCACTCGCGGGCCGGTCCAACGCGGATGCCGCGAGCGAAACGTTGGTGGCCGACGGCAGTTCGATCGTATCGTATTCAAGCGGCTTTTCGTATTCCAAGTCGCCCAGCCCGTAGTCCTTGGCGTTCTTGGCGATGATGGTCATTGCCAGGATCACGGGAACGTAGTTGGCAGTCTCCTGGGGCAGGACATTCAGCCGCCGGAGGGTCCAGAAATCGGCGTAACCAGTCCGCATCACCGCGTGGTCGACACACCCTGGTCCACAGTCGTAGGCAGCCAGGGCTAAGTACCAGTCTCCGAAATGGTCATACAGGTCGTGAAGATGCTTCGCGGCGGCGCGGGTAGCTTTTTCCGGGTCCATCCGTTCGTCAGCCACGGCGTTTACCGTTAGTTTGTACTCCTGGCCCCGGAACTTAGCGAACTGCCACAGCCCCACGCATCTCTTGTTGGATACGGCCCTCGGCTGGAAGCCTGATTCGGCCTGAGCCACGAAGATCAACTCCTGGGGGACCCCTTCTTCCATGAGGACCTTCTCGATCATGTCCTTATACCGGCCGGAGTGTTTGAGGCCCGAAGCCAGGATCTTTTGGCCGCGCGCGGAAGAGAAGTAATTGACGTAACTGATGACTGCGTCGCTTTCTTCCAAGGGAAGCTGGGAAGATGTCGCCGCGATCTGAGCTCTCACCTTGCTCCGCAGAGCCGGATCGACCGGAAACGTCATTTCCAGGATCTCGTCGAGGGGACTCTTGTCGTAGGAAGCCTGTTCGGTTGGCTGCCCAGCTCCGAGCTGATCCGAATCGTAACGATAGATCTGGTCAATCATGTCATCCAGGCGTCGCTCCACCCGTTCACGATCAGGCCCAATCTCGGATACGGACAAGAGTGCCTCGACCGCCGTGTCGAACTCCTGACGCGCCTCATCGCGCCGTCCCTCTTGCGAAGCCTTCTTGCCCAGATCAAAGTGCTGTTCCGCCCGGTTGATCGCGAAATCCACGGCCGTGGGGCGCGTGACCTGCGGCACCGCTAGAGCGAGCATTGGAAGTTCGGCTGCGTAAAACCCGGCCGCCAAGCTCGGCGGCGCCGGCTGCGGCTCGAATTGAGCTGAGGAAATGGTTACGGGATGCGTGGGGGGAAGAAGGAACGTCCGAAACTGCCGGGGAGGCGGGGCCGTGAGGCACCCTGCCAAGCTACCTGTCAATCCAACTACTAGGGCGGCTACAAGTACGGCAACCGCTCCGTGGGGGAGTGCTCTGGCTTTTGGCATTTTGAGTAAAACTTCCCTGATTGTAGCAAGAAGGATGTTGTCAAGGGGCAACCCTGGGAGCGTACCCTGTACTTACAGATCCTGCGTGGTGGGGCGGACCCCCTGGTCCGCGGCCGACGCCCCCGTCGGCTTCATTGGATGGGCTAATTCTATTGGCGAAGTGCGGGTCCAGAGGGACCCGCGCGGACCAGGGGGGGGGGCCGCCCTACCAAACTCCGAAACTTCGCCACTTTGATGTCTCACACCCGGGATTAACTCTGCCCTCACTGGCGAGGGCTTGACAACCCTCTTGCTGAAGCCCCAGGGCGTCAGCCCGGGGTTGAATGTTCGGCGGGGTTGCTAGGCTAGGTTCATGAAGAGCTATCGTAAGGAACTCTGGTTCGAAGCGCCCACTCGCCGCGCCATGATCAACATCACGCGGCAAGTGGAAACCTGTCTTCGCGAGAGCGAAGTCCAGGAAGGACTAGCCCTGGTCAATGCCATGCACATCACGGCTTCTGTCTTCATCAATGACAACGAAAGCGGTCTCCATCAGGACTATGAGAAATGGCTCGAGGGCCTCGCTCCACACGAGCCGACTTCGCAGTACCTGCACAACCGCACCGGCGAAGACAATGCCGATGCTCATCTCAAGCGGCAAATCATGGGACGCGAGGTCGTCGTGGCTATCACCAAGGGAAAGCTGGACTTCGGTCCTTGGGAGCAGATCTTTTACGGCGAATTTGACGGCCGGCGCAAGAAACGCGTCTTAGTGAAAATCATCGGCGATTGACCCCTTCTCCTTGCTAAAATAAAGACTTAGCCTTCCCCTGTAGAACAAAGGAGCAACGTTTGGCAGATCCTCAGGACCCCACCGTACCACCCGCTGGAGGCCCCCCCGGCGGTCAGATTCCGCTCGGCGGCGACGGCGGTTCGAAGAGCCACATCCCGGTCAACATTGAAGACGAAATGAAGCGGTCGTACCTCGATTACGCCATGAGCGTGATCGTGGGACGCGCCCTGCCCGACGTGCGCGACGGATTGAAACCGGTGCACCGGCGCATCCTTTACGGGATGCACGAGATGGGCTTGCACGCCAACCGGCCGACCCGGAAATGCGCCAAGATCACCGGCGAGGTGTTGGGCAAGTATCATCCTCATGGCGACGTGCCGGTCTATGACGCCTTGGTGCGCATGGCGCAGTCCTTTTCAATGCGCTACCCGCTGGTGGACGGGCAGGGCAACTTCGGTTCGGTGGACGGCGATCCTCCGGCGGCCATGCGGTACACCGAAGCTCGCCTGTCTCGCATCGCGGCGGCCCTGCTGGAAGACATTGACAAGGAGACCGTCGACTTCAGGGCCAACTACGATGACAGCGAAGTCGAACCCGAGGTTCTACCCACAAGGATTCCTAACCTGCTTATCAACGGCAGCGAAGGGATCGCCGTGGGCATGGCCAGTAAGATCCCGCCCCATAATCTCACCGAGATCGTCGAGGCGTGCATTGCTCTGGTCCAGAATCCCGCGATCACCCTGGCCCAGGTCAAGGAGATCGTGAAAGGTCCCGACTTTCCCACGGGCGGAATGATCCTGGGGCGCCAGGGCATTGACGACTACTTCGCGAACGGCCGCGGGTCGATCAAGATGCGCGCCAAGGCAGCCACCGAGAAGATGGGGAAAGACAGAGAAGCCATTATTGTCACGGAGATCCCCTATCAGGTCAATAAAGCTCGCCTGATCGAGCATGCGGCAGGGCTGGTGAACGAGAAAAGGATCGAGGGCATCTCCGAGATCCGCGACGAGAGCGACCGCGACGGGATGCGGATCGTGTTCGAGCTGAAGCGCGGCGAACAGGCCGAGGTGGTCCTGAACAACCTGTATAAGCACACCCAGCTTCAGACCAACTTTGGCGTGATCCTACTGGCCATCGTGAACGGCCAACCGAAAGAACTGGGTCTGTTGGACGCTCTCAAGCGGTTCATCGACCACCGGCTGGACGTGGTCCGCCGCCGCACCGACTACCTCCTGCGGAAGGCGCGCGAGCGGGAGCACATCCTGCTCGGATTCAAGAAGGCCCTGGACAACCTGGACGCGGTCATCCAACTGATCCGCGAGGCCAAGACACCTAGGGAAGCCAGAGATGGCCTGATTGCCCGTTTCGAGTTCAGCGACCGGCAAGCGCAGGCGATTATCGAATTGCAGCTCCAGCGGCTCACCGGAATGGAGCAGCAGAAGATCATCGACGAGCTCGCTGAGATCCAGGTAAGGATCGGGGAGTACCTGGAAATCCTGGGATCGGAGAAGATCCTGCGCGGAGTCATCGTCAAGGAGTTGAAGGAAGTCCAGAAGGAGTTCGGCGACGAGCGCCGTACCGAGCTCATCGAAGACACCGGCGAGATCAAGCTGGAAGATCTGGTGCAGGTAGAAGATGTCGCCGTTACCGTAACGAGAGGCGGCTACCTCAAACGCACTGCGGTCGACACTTACCGGCGACAGACCCGTGGCGGCAAGGGCCGGATCGGAATGTCCACCCGCGCCGAAGATGTGGTGGAGCATCTGATTATCGCTTCGACGCACGCCTACCTGTTGATGTTCACCAACAAAGGCCGCGTCTATTGGCTCAAGATCTACGAGATCCCGGACGCAACCACGGTCGGGAAGGGGAAACACTCGTCGGGTCTGATCAATCTTCAGCCGGACGAGTCGGTTACCGCGTTCCTCCCGGTCAAGGAGTTCGTGGGCGGCAAGTACATCGTAATGGTCACCAAGCAGGGCGTGATTAAGAAATGCGAGCTGACGGAGTTCGACAATCCCATGTCGCGCGGCATCATTGCCATGAACCTCGACGAGGGTGATGAGCTTCTGGCGACGCGTCTCACCACCGGCGAGGATTACATCTTCCTCGGGTCCCATGAAGGCATGGCCTGCAGGTTCAACGAAGGAGACGTTCGGCACATGGGCCGGGCGGCTCGCGGCGTCCGCGGCATGGAGCTGGAGGAAGGAGACTACCTGGTCGGCGCCGAGGTAATCGGCAAAGAAGGACTCATTCTTTCGATTTCCGAAAACGGCTTCGGCAAGCGCACTCCGCTGGAGGATTACCGCTTGACGGCCCGCGGACGGAAGGGCGTGATTAATATGAAGACCACTCCTCGAGTGGGGAAAGTGGTCGGTATTCTCGCCGTCAAGGAAGACTCGGAGTTGATGATCATTACCAAGCAAGGCCAGATCATTCGCATCGACTCGGGCGAGATCCGCCAGGCTGGGCGTTCGACTCAGGGCGTCAGGCTGGTGAATGTGGAAGCGGGTGACCAAGTGGCCGCGGCTAGCTTGATTCCGGATACTGAGGTCGTTCCGGATCAGGGCGATCTGCCGCTGCAGTAAGACCGGTTAGCTGTCCGCTCCCTGACGGTCGCGGTTCTGTGCCAGCACTGAACCGCCATGCGTGAGCATGCGGACTGGCAACTCACTAGTTGGTAGGGTAAGACCGGTTAAAGTAAAGACATGGACCCCCTTGCGACGAAAGAACAAGCGCTTCTGGGGGCGCTCCAGCAAATGGGGAGTGTCATCGTCGCCTACTCCGGCGGAGCCGACTCGGCCTATCTTGCGTGGGCGGCCCATCGTGCCTTGGGAGCTCACGCGCTCGCGATTACAGCCGATTCGGCGTCCCTGCCCGAGTCTCATAAGGGCGATGCGGAAGAGTTCGCCCGAATGTCCGGCTTTCGCCACGAGTATATTGAGACTCGCGAGTTCGACAATCCCGACTACGTCAAGAACGACTCCAACCGTTGCTTCCATTGCAAGGACGAGCTGTTCACACGTCTGGCTGAGGTCGCCGCGGAGCGGGGAATTGCGCATGTGGTCTACGGAGTAAATGTGGACGACTTGGGAGACTACCGTCCAGGACAGCGTGCCGCCGGCATTCACGGCGTGCAAGCACCGCTGGTGGACGCGGGACTCACCAAGGCTGAGATCCGCGAGTTGTCCCGCCGGGCGGGGCTGGTCACTTGGGACCGTCCGGCGTCGGCATGCCTTAGCTCCAGGATTCCCTACGGGACTCCTGTGACGATTGAAAACGTCAAGACTGTCGATCGAGGGGAAGACGCCATCCGGGCCCTGGGATTCCGTCAGTTTCGAGTCCGATTCCATGGGGATCTCGTCCGGATCGAGATTGCTCCGGAAGAGCTGGAGCGCGCTCTGGCTCCCGAGATGGCCCGGAAGTTTACGGCCATCTTCAAGCCGCTAGGCTTCCACTACGTGACCCTGGATTTGGAAGGCTATCGCCAGGGCTCCCTTAACGCCGCGCTACCGGTTTTGTAGGGCGGGCAGCCTTGCCCGCAGCCGGCCGTTGGCCGGCCTTCTTGCCGGACGAGGCCGTCCGGCGCGGTCCAGGCGGACCGCCCTACTTCTGAATCGACTCCTTGGTCAACGACGATACAAGCCGTCCGACGGCGATCGTCACGATGCAGCCGACCACGTTGTACCAAAGATAAGCGCTCGTAAGACGCGTCATGACCAGGATGGCGGCTTCGCCGGCGAGCACTCCTACAAACGCTCCCTTGGGGCCGCAGCGCTTCACGAAGAATGCCAGGACGAAGACGCCCAGCATGCTCCCGTAGAACAACGACCCGACTAAATTGACCGCTTCGATGAGAGCGCCAAAACCGCGGACAACGCTGGCGAACACCGTCGCATAGATCCCCCAGAACGCTGTCGCGACACGAGACGCGATCAAATAATGGCGGTCGCTCACATCCGTTCGGAAGTGACGCTTGTAAATGTCGATGACCGTGACAGTCGCCAGCGAATTGATCTCCCCCGAGATGGCCGACATCGCAGCCGTGAAGATCACCCCGATCACCAGTCCAACAACGCCAACCGGGAGGTACTTCGTGACGAACGTCAAGAAGATGTAGTTTGTATCGTTGTCGTGAGCGAGACCAAGTGCCTCCTTGCGCGCGGAATCGAGACCTTTTTGCGCGGATTGGAAGTCCCGTAACGCAGCGGCTCGAGCTTCTGGGACAGATGCGTCCTTGAAGCGCCTAGCGGCTCCCTGCCGTTCTTCAAATGCCTGATTGAAGCGATCCTGAATTCCAGTTTGCCCGGCTTGCTGCTCGACCCGCTTCATCTCTACCGGATGGAATAGCAACGGCGGACGCTCAAACACGAAGAATACAAAAACAATCGCTCCCAGGAACAGAATGAAGAACTGCACCGGTACTTTGAAGGTGGCATTGAATAAGAGGCTGAGCCGGCTTTGCGCGATCGACTTTCCCGTCAGGTACCGTTGCACCTGGCTCTGGTCCGTTCCGAAGTAGGCAAGAGCTAGGAACCCGCCGCCGATGAGACCGCTCCAGAGGTTGTAGCGATCATTCCAGTCGAAGTGCGTGGTTACGACGTTCAGTTTGCCCGCGGCGCCCGCGATACGGACCGCGTCGAAGAAGGAAACATCCGACGGCAGCTTCCAGACGGCGATAATGAGCGCCAGAATAAGTGAACCCAGGATGACCACCATCTGCTGGACGTCCGCCCAGGTGATCGCCTTGATCCCGCCCATGGTCGTGTACAGCACCACCATGCAGCCCATGATCAGGATCGTCACGCTGAACGGCAGCCCGAGAATCACCGATAACGCGATGGCCGGCGCCGACAGAGCAATCCCAGCGCCTAGGCCGCGCTGAATCAGAAACACGATGGTTACCAGCAGCCGCGTTCTGGAGTCGAAGCGCTGCTCCAGATATTCGTAGGCCGTGTAGACTTTGGCCCGATGAAAAATCGGCACCGCAGTCGCGGAGAGAATCACCATCGCTACGGGCAGTCCAAAATAGAACTGGACAAACCGCATGCCGTCCACGTAGGACTGGCCGGTGGTGGAAATAAATGTGATGGCGCTGGCTTGCGTCGCCATGATGGAGAGCCCCATGGCGTACCAGGGCATGGTCTTGCCCGCGAGCAGGAATTGATTGACCGTGTCGGAGCCGCGTCCGCGCCAAAGTCCGTAAGAGACGAGGAACACCAGCCACCCGAACAGAACCACCCAATCGAGCGGTCTCATGGAGCGAAGTGCACCGTAAAGGCGTAGAACAGTCCGATCAGGCAGGCGAGATAGACAAGAATGAACGTGTAGACTTGTGCCCAGGAACGGAGCACGGGTGGCGGTTCGTCTTCTTCGGTCACGGAATGCTCCTCTCGGCCACAAAAGCACAGGAATGCACGCGAACAAACGAAATGTTCTTATCTGTGTTTATTCGTGTCCATCCGTGGCGAAACGCTTTCTTCACCGTCTCTGATGGTCCCGGCTCGCAATCTTGTTGCCTACTGAACCTTGGCCGCGCTCATCATGTTGGCAAAAATGCGATACGCGCCGGGCACGCCGGACGGGAGTTCCCGGAACCAGTCGTAAGCCGAATAGATGTAGACTCCCTTTCCGTACTTGACGTAGAGCATCCCACCCGGCAGCGGGTCTTCGCCGGGATCGTGCGATTCGAGCACGCTCTGATAGCGCGAGTCCCAGCGATCCGCGAAGTACAGTCCACGCTCCTGGATCCAACCGTCGAAATCGGCCTTGGTGATCTCGTTGGGCGCGTGTAGTATGCGTAGCTGCGGATTGGGAAAGGTCACGGGAGCTTCCTCTACCGTCACTCGCTCGTTGGCAATGTGAAGCGGATACGGACCGATGTGCTCGAGCGTACCTGGGTCGGTGATTGCGATTCCGGATGCGGCATCGATAGGACCGCGGGGAGGCGCGTTGGTCGCACCGCCGGCCGCTCCGCCGCGTCCTCGTCCGCCGCCACGTCCCCCCGGAGCGGCTGGGGCCGCAGGAGGATTACCAGGCGCTGCAGTTGCAGCAACTCCGCCCGCCGCGGCGAGCCCGCCACCACCGCCAGGTCCGCCACCCTCTGGACGGCTGTACTCGACGATCACGGTACCGCCGTTATTGGCGTACTCAAACAAGCGCTGGTAGTTGGCGCGCAGGTCGGAGCGAGTATTCCACGCACGGACGCCGGTGATGATCGCGTCGAACCTGGACAGATCGCCGCGAGCGAGATCCTCGGACGCAAGCATGGTCACGTCGCAGCCGACTTGACGTAGAGAACCGGGAACTTCATCGCCCGCGCCCATCACGTATCCGATATTTTTCGACAGGTTCTTGATATCCGCGCGTACCAGCGTAGCTTCGGCACGCGGGAATAGTAGCTGCGTAGGGATGTGAGGATATTGAATCGCCTCTGTCCCGGAGGAGATGTCGCGGTCTCCAACCCTGGCCACCGCGCGTAAAATTCCTCGCGCATTGGTGGCCGGAGGCGTAAGATCGAAGGCCATGATCGCCTGCTCGCCGCCGGCGCCCAGTTCGAAGTGGCGCATGGCCGGCTCGACTTTCCACCCTTGCGGAACCTCCAAGCGCATATCGCCGGAGTTTTTCCCTATATTGGAGCGGACGGGGACCTCGATCCGCCGCAGTTTGTTATCGGCGAACACCAGCGCATGCTCTTCCAGGTTGACGGCCACCGGCGGAACCACGGCTAACGGGCGAACGAGCTCACCGAAGACCTGGTCGGTATAACGATACTCGACGGGACGCGTTAGGGTGAGATCAACGCCCGCTATCTTGAGACTGAACTGGGCTTCGAGCACCGGCGGATTCTCCGGCAGTCCGATCTTACGCTGATCGCGCACCACGTACAATGCGCCGTCGTTCGGCTCCTGCAGCCAGTAAGGTTGCGAATAAGGCTGATCCTCCGGAATCTTAAAGTTCATCTGATACTGGCCGGGAGTATTATTCATCAGGACAACCGGCGCCAGATCCAGCGCAGGCGTTCCCGGCATGCCCGTCAGCTTCACACCGGTGAGGGTCACCTGTGCCGGCAGTCGCATAACCGCCTGCACGGAGACTCGAAGGTTCGATCCAGGGGTGACTGTAGCACTGCCGGCCTGGGCCTCGAGCCACAAACCGGAGGCCAATGCCATTGTCTCATCCAGTTCGTGAAGCTTTTGTTCGGCCATCGGGTCTTTCGTGCTTTGCGCCAACGCCGCAATCAGCGGACGAGCCTGAGCGAGGGCCGGAAGCAACGCCTCCGGATGCCCCGGAGTGAAGGAGTTGAGCGCGCCTTGAATGATTTGACCAACAGGAGCCCCGCCGCGAATACGACTCCAGGTAATGTCAATCCCTTCGAATAAGTCCTTGGTAGCCTTGTCGCCGCCGACCGTGATCAGGTTGGTCTTCTGGCTCCCTTTGCGTTCTGCCGATCCCGTCCCCTGGCTGCGGTTGGTGCTTCGGCTCATACCGCCGATTTCGGAGTACGAGTATCCCAGCTCCGGCGAGTACGCGCCCGTGTCGATCTCCAACCGGTCTTCTTCGGCGGCTTTTTGCTTCGCGTCCGCAGCACCTTTCGGAGCACCCTTTTGATCGGCCTGCTGCACGCCCATCGGATTCTGCATAATGCGCTTCGTCTGCCATGGCTGTACATAGGCGAGCTGTTCGGGGAATCTGCTGGGATCCGCCGCCGCCGAAAACGCTTCCTTGCCTAGGATCGCCGAAACCTGATGATGGCCATGACCATCGCGCGGAGTGCCGGTGAAACAAAGAATGATCACGTCCGGACGGAATCGCCGTATGTTGTACACCACGTCGCCGAGCACCTGCTCGCGGGGCCACTTGGTGAGAGTTTCTTCCGCGGTCTTGGAGAATCCAAAGTCGATGGTCCGCGTGAAGTACTGTTCCCCACCGTCGATTCGGCGCGATGCAAGCAGTTCCTGAGTACGGATCACGCCGAGTTCATCGCCCTGCTCCGGACCGATCAGGTTTTGTCCGCCCTCGCCGCGATTGAGCGAAAGATAGGCAGTGCGGACGTGCCTCCCGCGGGCCAGATACGCCAGCACGACCTCGCGATCGTCGTCCGGATGGGCGCCGATCATCATCACGCTGCCCAGGGTGTTCAGACGTTCCAGCGCCTGCCGCATCTGAATCTCACCGGAAAGATTCCGCTGGGCAACGGAGGGCAGAAAAGCCACGAGGACCAGAAGACAGACAACCCGAAGCCACTGCATCATATAGGATGATTCTACACTGGCGGCGTCGTAGCCCGAAGCAAGTCCGGTAGGGCGGGAGTGCTTACCTGTTTTGAGCGCTCGCTCAGCGTTCCGCGATGGCGCGATTGGCCAGCGCGATCAGCTTGCCGCAGCAGCCGCTCATCTGAATCGTGACATCGCGCAGTGTGCCCCCCCGGAACAATACACGGGGCGCTTGCTGATGATCCGGGCACCGGATGCCGGCCAGCTTGAGCTGGGTCTGCCGCTTGAACTCGTCAATACTGCTGGGGGAGGTGGCGAGCACGAGAGCATTTTACCACATAAATGTTTTTTATCAACATGCCATAATCAGAACTCCCGCCCAGATGGATTTCAAGGAGCAGGTCAAGTCCTCTGTCGACATTGTCAAGGTGATCGGCGAGTACGTCCGGCTGCGCCGTATGGGCGCCACCGGACGCTATTCCGGCCTGTGCCCCTTCCATCAGGAAAAGACTCCATCCTTCTCCGTCAACCAGAGCCGGCAGTTCTTCAAATGCTTTGGCTGTTCCGTGGGCGGCGATGTCATCAAATTCGTGATGGACATCGAGGGCATGACCTTCTGGGAGACCCTGAACCTGCTGGCGGAGCGCAACGGGATACCCATACCCAAGCGCACCGAGTACTCTGATGCTGAATCGAAGCTCCGGGGAGCCCTCATGGACATGCATGCACTGGCGGCCCGGACGTTTCAGGCGAATCTCCGTTCGCCCCAGGGCGGGGAAGCGCGAGAGTACCTGGTTCGCCGCGGGCTCTCCGATGAAATGATCGAAGCGTTCGGGCTGGGATATTCTGATCCGGGCTGGGACAGTCTTACCAAGAGGTTCTCCGCCGAGGGCTTTTCAGCGGAACTCCAGGAGTCGTCCGGGCTGGTGCGGCGGCGCCAAGAAAGTTCGGGCCACTATGATTCCTTTCGCGGCCGTCTGATGTTCCCCATCCACAACGAATCCGGGAAAGTAATCGCCTTTGGGGGACGCGCGATGAGCAGCGAGGAGCAGGCCAAGTACATCAACTCTCCCGAAACGCCGATCTACCGGAAGAGTTACGTCTTGTACAACCTCCATCGCGCGCGGGACGGGATGCGGCATTCCAACCGCGTTGTGCTGGTGGAAGGATATATGGATGTGATCGGCGTCTATGCGGCGGGCGTCAAGGAAGTCGTGGCAAGTTGCGGTACTGCACTTACGGCAACCCAGGTTCGTGCCTTGCGGCGTCACGCCGACACGGTGATTGTGAACTTCGATCCGGATACAGCCGGCATCAATGCGTCGGAGCGCGCGATCCAGTTACTGCTCGACGAAGGATTGCGCGTGCGCGTTCTTTCCCTGGACGGCGGTCTCGATCCGGACGAATATGCCAAACAGCATGGAGCCGAGGCATACCGCGCCAAACTCGAATCGGCCAACGGCTACTTCCATTGGCTGGCGGACCGCGCGCGAGTCAAGTTCGACATGCGCACCTCGGAAGGCCGCATGGACGCTTTCAAGTTCCTGTTGCCGTCCATTCAGAAAATCTCCGACCGTCTGGAACGAGCGTCGATCGCGAACGACGTCGCGGGGTACTTGGGAGTGGAGACGGGTCTGGTGCTCGATCAGCTCAAGCGTTCGGCGACGGAGCGTCGAGCGCCCGTGCCGCAAACGCCGGCGCAGGCTTCGATTTCCGCGATTGAGCGCATTCTTCTGACGGCCCTGCTCGCCGGCCAAGACGTGCGTGAACAGATCCTGCCGCGGCTTTCGGCGCAAATGACCGAGGCGTTCCAGACGCGTGAAATTGTTGATGTTCTGCGACAAATGGCTCCGGCTGACGGCCCCGTCCCGTTCGAAGCGCTGGAGGGCCGCCTTAGCCCGGCCGCGCAGAGTCTATTGCACCAGATCATCGCAGCCGATGATACGAGTGACGAAACACAGCGTCTGGAGCATGCCCACGCGTGTCTGCGCCGTCTTGAAGCGGACCGCAGGAAAGGGCAGATTGACGGATTGCGGGCCCGCGTCAAGAGCGCGGAGGGGGAAGGCCGTTTGGACGAAGCTCTGAGATTGATGGCGGAACTGACTAAACTAGAGAGAGACAATCAAAAGGGCGAAGGGCTATAAGCGAGTACCATGACTACCAGAACGGACAGGACTCGTTAGTGTTGTACACTAAGTGCGATCGGGCTTTGACGGGGATGAGTTACCGGACAGATCGTGGCCATGGACGATAAATTCGGCCGGCTGAAGACGCTAATGGATACAGGCAAGGAAAAAGGGTACGTTCTCTACGATGAAGTGAACGAACTTCTAAGCGAGGGCTACCAAGGCGGCCGGCAGCTCGACGATCTGCTGACCGAATTCGATAGCTCGGGCGTCGAAATCCTGGAAGAGCCCAAGCCTGACGTCGACCCGAAAATCGAAGAGACCGACGACCTTGCCGACATCGAGCTGGCGCAGGATTTCAGCGACAAGACCAATGATCCCGTGCGCATGTATCTGCGCGAGATGGGTACCGTGCCCTTGCTCACGCGGGAAGGCGAGATTGAGCTTGCCAAGAGGATCGAGCGCGGTCAAGGCGCCGTGCGAAAAGCCTTGTCGCGATCACCGTTGGTCATTCGCGATATTCTCGCCCTCTCGGAACTGATTCAAAAAGACCCTGCCTGCGTCCGCGACATCGTCATCATGCCGGACCTCGTGATCACCGATGAGCAGGTCGTGGAGCAAGCGGAGCAACTTCAGCAAACTTTCGCGGATATCGAACGGGAATACAAGAAAGCGCAGCAATTCCGGCAGAAGCTGCAAGCCATTTCGCGCGGCATGAAGCCCAAGATGCACCGCTCCATGCGGTGGGCCATGGCTCGCATTCTCGTGAATATTTCCCGCAAGATCCGGGCGATTCACTTCAGCTCCATGACGCGGCACGATCTCGCCGGCAGGCTGAGAGACTCGGTTGAGGAGCTGCGGCCCCTGGAACGCGAGATCGCGCGTATTCAGCGCAAATTGGAAACTCCTTCGCACAGCGGAGCCGCCGCGGGCGCGCAACTCCGGCGCGAGCTCAAACAACATAGCCAGCGCATTCAGGAGATCGAAGAAGAGTCCGGAGCCACCTCCGTCGAGCTTCGCCGGACGCTTCAGATTGTCGAGCGAGGCGAGCACGAAGCCGAGGTCGCCAAGAAGCAACTGATCGAAGCGAACTTGAGATTGGTGGTATCCATCGCGAAGCGCTACACCAATCGCGGCCTTCAGTTCCTGGACCTGATCCAGGAAGGCAATATCGGGCTGATGAAGGCAGTCGACAAGTTCGACTATATGCGCGGTTATAAGTTCTCGACCTATGCCACGTGGTGGGTGCGGCAGGCGATTACCCGCGCCATCGCGGACCAGGCTCGCACCATTCGCATCCCAGTGCATATGATCGAAACGATCAATAAGTTGGTCCGGCTGCAGCGCCAGCTTCAACAGGATCTGGGGCGCGAACCGACCACCGAAGAGCTAGCGGTGAAGATGGAGCTTCCGGTCGGCAAGGTGCGCAAGGTTCTGCGCATCGCGCAGGAGCCGATCTCCCTTGAAACACCCGTGGGCGAAGAGGAGGAGTCGCATCTGGGCGACTTCATCATCGACCGTCGTGTGGTGTCGCCTTCCGAGGCTGTAATCAACCTCAATCTGCGGGAGCAGACGGCCGAGGTTCTAAAGACCCTCAGTCCCCGCGAAGAGAAGATCATCAAGATGCGGTTCGGCCTGCAAGACGGCAGCGAGCACACACTCGAAGAAGTAGGACAGCACTTCGCGGTGACGCGGGAGCGCATCCGGCAGATCGAAGCCAAGGCGCTGCGCAAGCTGCGTCATCCGAGCCGCAGCCACCGTTTGCGGGCATTCCTCGATAACGGCATCCACGACTGATAGAACAGCACCAGCCAATCTCACGCAAAGACGCAAGAAATCGCAAAGAACCCTCTTTGCGCCTTGGCGACTTTGCGAGCAATCGGGAATAACCATTCTTACGAATGCGAGCGTCATCGCACGTTGATCCCGCCCTTACTGGCGGGGCTGGCGTTTGTGAATTTAAAGCGCTTGAAACCCGCCCTTATGGGACGCGGCTTAACCGATGAAGCCGCAGGGCGTCAGCCCGGGGTTGCTTGCCTAGCCAAGTAAACGCAGGGCCATGCCCTGCGAGTGACCGGTCGGGGACCGGTCCTACTGCGCTCATTGCCAGTCGATGTTTCGTGATTGGCTAGCGCCGTCCTGAATATCGATCTCGAAGTCCTGTGTCAGGGTTCCCTTGTTGATCTGAATCTTGTGCGTGCCCACGGGCAGTACAAAGGCGGCCGGAGTCTTCTTCGCTTGCTCCTGCCCATCGATCACAACGGTAAGCCCTGCCGGCGTTGACGTCAGACTCAAAATGCCCGTCAAGCGATCCAGATTGACGGTCAGGCCGATGTCTCGGGGGATCTCAATGATCCGGTACGCGTCGCGGAAACCCGGACTCCTGACCACGAACGTATGGCGTCCCTTACTCAGGTTTACGGTGCATGGGGTCGTACATTTCGAGTCGGCACTGTCATCGAATACGGCGCTCGCTGGCGCCGGGTTCGTATTCAGCTGAAAGGAAACTTGGTCCGGCAGGGGAGGAAATCTCGGGCTGGCAACGGGAGCTGGATCGTCTTTCTCGACTTGCGGCGGTTTTGGTCTGGGTGCCGGAGCGACGTCGGCGGCCACAGGCGGCGCGGAGGACACACTGGTTGCAGGTGGAACATATTTTGCCACGGGCGAGCTCAGTTGGTTGAGCGCGAAGAAGGCCCCGGCGGAAACAATCAGGACGGCGGCAAAGGCCAGAACGGCGTTACGGACTCCGTGCGTTTTTTCTGGGGCACGCCGCAAGGGTCGTGCTGGAACGGCATGCGCCGCAACGGCGGGCGTAGCGGCTTGTGCAATAACGGGCCCAACAACGGGCGCGACAACGCGAGCAATAACGGGTGCAATCGCAGGTGGAATGACAGGTGGAAGAGCGGGCTTGATAGCGGGTGCAATTCTCCCCGGTTCATCCGCGACCGTTTCCACGGATCCCCCGGTAGGCATGTTATGGCTGACCCCGCGCGGCAGCGGGGTCCAACCTGGAGTCCTGCTACACGCTCCGGCCAGAGCGTTCACGAACTCAGCGCAGTTTTCAAATCGATCGTCCGCATTTTTCGAGAGCGCCTTGCGCAACACTTCATCGATCTGGGAACTGAGCGTTGGATTCAGCCGCTGAACCGCCGGCGGATCATCGCGGACAATCTTGTACAGCAGCGCGGGCATGAATTCAGCCGTAAACGGCTTTTCTCCGGTGAAAACTTCGTACGCGATGACGGCCAGCGAGAACTGGTCGGTACGGCCGCTGATGGTTCCGCCTTGAATCTGTTCGGGGGACATGTAGCTGGGCGTTCCCATCATGGCGCCGGCCTGGGTTAGTTGCTGCGACACAATTTTGGCCACGCCGAAGTCCGTGATGGTGGCGGCCCCGTCCTCGTGGATCATGATGTTGGCGGGCTTGATGTCTCGATGAACCACGCCTTTCTTGTGAGCGTAGTCGAGCGCCACGGCGGTCTGGCGAAAAATACTGAGAAGGGTTTCCTTGTCGGGGGTCTGCTCGGCGCGCAGCATCTTCTCCAGCGGAGGTCCGTTAACGAACTCCATGAAGATGTATGCCATGCCATCTTCTTCGGCAATGTCGTAGATGGTGACGATGCCGGGATGCGACAGCACGCCCGCCGATTGAGCCTCCCGAACCAGGCGGTCCTTGAGACGCTGGCGTTCGGATTCGTCGGTGAGATCCTGCAACCGGATGCTCTTGATCGCAATGGTGCGCCGGATGGCGGGGTCTTGAGCTTTGTACACGATGCCCATGGCGCCCCGTCCCAATTCCCCGAGGATTTGGTACCGGCCGATTTGTCGCACAGCTGTCATTCTCCAGTTTAATTGGTGCCGTAAAATCGTGCCTGGAGGACGGTAGTCAGACATTTTGTGGTTGATCGCGTTATTGACAGATCGGCTTGAACAGGCAAGCTACGGCCTGCCAGATCTCGACTGAGTACGTGAGGATCATGACAGGTATGAACAGGCATAGGGCCATTCCCACCAGCACATGGAGCGTGCCGCAGACTACGCGCCCAACCTTCTCGTAGCCGTTGATCTCGCCCCACCCAGGCCCGATGAAAATCTCGTGGACCTCGCTCCCTCTGCGGACAATCCACGGTCTCAGATCCCGCTGATAGAAGATTCGAAACCCAAGATGCAAGATCTGCTGATCGTATCATCTTGTTGAACGTCTCCAGGCCAAGACTCACCCTTGGCCTTCATTTCTTCACAGGTCTGTATCGCCAATTCCAGACGCTTGATGCCGTTCCTCGCGTCCAAAATAGCCTTATCCCATTGTGTTAGTGTTTTTGCTTGCGTTATATCCGAATCTGTTATACCATTGAGTTGCAAGGTTATGTCCTCCTCAGATTACAAGAGTGCTTACGAATCCGCGAAGAAAGAACTTGCGGACCTGATTGCCGCTCAAGACAAGATGGCCAAGAGAGTTTTGGTTCTTCGCGAGAGCTTGAAGATGCTCGGCACCTTGTGCGAGAGCGAAGATATTGCTGTAGAGCCTAGTGCCGAGGCTGATTATCTCCTCGCGCACGCGACACTTTCCCAAGACATTCGGGGAGTCCTGCAATCGGAATTTCCCGAGTCGCAACGACCGCACGAGATAAAGGCAAAACTGGAGCGACTCGGGCACGATCTCAGCAAATACAGGAATCCGCAAGCCGCGATTCATATGGTACTGAAGAGAATGGTTGAGTCTGGCGAGGCGAGAGAAGAGCAATCTACCGATGGAAAACAGGTTTACCGCCGTGCTTCCATTGCTGAAGCCTTGGGAGTTGCCCCGGAGAACGTTATTCGAGTACGAGGTAGCAAGGCTTTCACTGGAGCGTTCCCCAAGGGACCGATGAAGAAAAGGTACGGACAGAAATGATTTTTTGCGGCCCCGTAGCTCAACTGGAAAGAGCGCCTGTTTTGCGAACGGGGGGATGCTGGTCCAAGTCCAGCCGGGGCCGCCACCTATTGAATCACTCAGCCGGTAGTTACTAGCTACCGGCTGAGTCAACCTCCAGCCAGAAGCTAGAGGAAGGGATTTCTGAGGTCCTCTTCCATTGTGCATCTGGCTTGAAGAAAGTTCAAGTCCAGAATGACGTGTCACAACTGCCGTAGCGAGTGCCGCAAGTTCGGCAAGCGCAAGAACCGGCAACGCCATCAATGCACGCAGTGCGGCAAGGTGTTCACGGACGCCCGCGATAACACCCTGGACGGCATGTACCTGCCCATCGAGAAAGCCGAGATGGTTCTGAAGCTCTTGCTCGAAGGTAACAGCGTTTCGAGCGTGGTGCGCTTGACCGAAGTTCACCAAAAGACGGTTCTCAAACTCTTGGTACTCGCTGCCGAGAAGTGCGAGCGCATCATGGCGAAGCGGATCGTCAACGTGCCGGTTCGCGATGTTGAATTTGACGAGCTGTGGAATTTTGTTGGCAAGAAACAGAAGCGTGTTAAGCCGGAGGATGATCAGAACCTTGGCGATTGCTGGACGTTCGTCGCCATCGAACGCCACTCTAAATTGGTTCTCAATATCGCCATGGGCAAGCGCAACCAGCAGACCACCGATACATTTGTGGAAGCCGTCCGGCACGCCACGCGGCACGGACACTTCCAAGTGACCACGGATGGATTCGCGCCTTACCGCTCCGCTATCAGCACCACTCTCAGTGACCGCTGTGATTACGCAATGCTCATCAAGGTCTACGGCCAGCCGGTAGACGGTGAGGCGCGGTACAGCCCCGCTGAAGTTACCTCCACGGAGGTAGTCCCAGTCATGGGTCAACCTGACCCCGAGCGCATTTGTACATCGATTGTCGAACGCCAGAACCTTAGCGTGCGAATGGGTACGCGCCGCTTCACCCGGCTTACGAACGCCTTCAGTAAGAAGTGGGAAAACAACTGGGCAGCGGTCGCGGTATGGTTCGCGTTCTACAACTTCTGCCGCGTCCACAAGTCGTTGCGAGTGACGCCCGCCATGGCTGCTGGAATCGCGGATCACGTGTGGACCGTGCGCGAACTGATGGAGGCCGCGTGAGCCTCCAATGGTTTCCGACTTTTGCAAAACCGCCACCATGAAATCAACCAGAAATTATCCGACTACCTGGAGGACCTTATGAGCATCGCTCAAACTTTACTGACGGAGTTCGACGCCGAAATGGCAAACACGAGAAGGACGCTGGAACGCGTACCTGAAGACAAACTGAGCTGGAAGCCCGATCCCAAGTCCATGTCCATGGGCCGCCTCGCCGGACACGTTGCTGAAATGCCGTCATGGGGGATGATGACCATGACGAGCGACGAGTTGGATCTCGATCCCGAGGGGACAGGCAAGTTCGATGCGCTGGTAGCGACCAGCCGGGAACAATTGCTTGCTGCGTTTGACAAGAACGTGACCGGCACGCGTGAGGCCATTGCCGCCGCGGCCGACGACGACTTCATGAAGATGTGGTCCCTCAAGGTTCACGGGCAAACCATGATGAGCATGCCGCGCCTCGGCGTGATCCGCACTTTGGTCATGAACCATACCATCCACCACCGCGGGCAGTTGACCGTGTACTACCGCTTGACGGGAGTGCCGGTGCCGGCGCTGTATGGACCCTCGGCCGACGAAGGGAGCATGGCCGTCGCCGCGAGCGAAACCGCAGGTTAGTGAGGTCCTGTGGGGCGGGCAGCCTTGCCCGCTGCCGGCCGCCCGGCCGGCTTTCTTGCCGGACGAGGCCGTCCGGCGCGGTCCAGGCGGACCGCCCCACCAACCAGCAGGCCCATTGTTTCATGCGCTGGTAGAATGAAGGTCCAGCGCCTCAATGTTCAAATCTTTGTTTGGCTCACCGACGTCCCCGTCCGCTTCGGGCGAGTCCGGTCTATTAGAACGCCTTAAGGCCGGCATCCAAAAGACCCGTGCGGGTCTCATGGAAAAGATCGAGGACGCCGTCAGCGGCCGCAAGGAAATCAATGCGGAAGTGCTGGAGGAGTTGGAGTACGCTCTTATCACCGCTGATATCGGTACGCGAACGACTACAGAAATTTTGGAGCGGATCCGCCAACGCGTCGAACGCCACATGGTGGGTGATGCGGCAGAGCTGAAGCATCTGATCCGCGAGTATCTCCTCGAGATCCTACAGGCGGCGGAGAGGCCCGTGCCGCATGTAGCCGAGCCTCCGGCCGTCATCCTGGTGGTGGGAGTGAACGGGGCGGGGAAGACCACCTCCATCGGAAAGCTCACGCGCCGGCTCCAGTCCGAAGGACGGAGTGTTCTGCTATGCGCCGCTGACACCTTTCGTGCCGCGGCGATCGAGCAACTCGAGGTGTGGGCTCAGCGTACCGGCGCGGAAATCATCCGTCAGCAGCCTGGCTCAGACCCGAGCGCGGTGCTGTTTGACGCTCTGCAGGCGGGCAAGGCGCGCAAAGTGGATTACGTGATTGTCGACACCGCCGGCCGTTTGCACACCAAGACCAACCTGATGGCGGAGCTGGAGAAGATGCGGCGTACGGCGGGACGAGTCATCCCCGAGGCTCCGCATGAAGTACTCTTAGTGCTCGAAGCCACCACCGGACAGAATGGTCTGGAACAGGCGCGTAAATTTACTGAATCAAGTGCCGTCACGGGTATAATTCTGACCAAGCTCGACGGCACGGCGAAGGGCGGAGTCGTGGTGGCGATCTCGCGGGAATTGAATCTCCCCATCCGCTACGTCGGGGTGGGCGAACAGCTCGATGATCTGCTTCCGTTCGAGCCAGAAACCTTCGTGGCGTCATTATTCGACTAAATGTCTGCTTTCCTGGAGCAAGCACTCGACTTGGCCCAACAAGGAGCCGGCCGTACATCACCGAACCCAGCCGTCGGTGCGCTCGTCGTGAAAGATGGCCAGATCGTGGGACGTGGCTTCCATACCTGGGCCGGGGTCAAGCACGCGGAGGTTCTGGCGCTCGAAGAAGCGGGGGAACGAGCTCGCGGCGCGGTGATGTACGTAACCTTGGAACCTTGTGTCCATCAGGGCCGCACGCCGCCGTGCGTCGACGCGATTGTGGACGCGGGTATTCACGAAGTAGTGGCCCCTCTGCAAGATCCTAATCCACTGGTTGCCGGCGGCGGCGTCGTGAAGCTGCGCGAGGCGGGCGTCAAAGTCTCCATCGATTCCGCGTATGCGGACCGCGCGGAGGAGATTAACCAGGCATTTTTGCACTTCATGCGGACCGGCCGGCCGCTGGTGACTCTGAAAGCCGCGGTGACCTTGGACGGAAAAATCGCGGCGCCCGAGGATGGCACGCCCGGTTATACGCCCGGCTGGATCACCAGCGAGGAAGCGCGCGCGCACGTGCAGACTCTGCGTCACCGCTCGGATGCAATCTTGACGGGAATTGGTACAGTTCTGGCCGACAATTGCATGCTCACGGATCGTTCCGGCCAGGAGCGCGCGCGGCCGCTTCTTCGCATTGTGCTTGATTCGCTGCTGCGGCTTCCTCTCGAATCGAACCTGGTGACTTCATGCAAGAATGACGTGCTGGCCGTTACGACGTCCGCGGCAGCGGCGGACCGGCGCAAACGTCTCGAAGGCTTGGGCGTTCGCGTGGAGGTCCTGGAGGGGCGCGACGGTCGAGTCAGTCTGCCGGGCGTGGTGGAATTGCTGGCGCGCGAGAAATACCTCTCGCTCATGATTGAAGCGGGCGGCAAAGTGAACTGGTCGGCTCTGGAATCCGGAGTCGCCGATAAGATTTTCTTTTACTACGCGCCCAAGATTCTGGGTGGACTCTACTCGCTGCCCGTCGCAGGTGGGACGGGACGGCGGAGGCGCAAGGACGCGATCCAGTTCCATGACGTCCGCCTGCATTCGATCGCCAAGGACGAATTCGCCGTCGAGGCCAGGCTGGAAAGGCGGTGAGGGAAATGCACCACTCGATTCCATGGTGGGGCGGACCCCCTGGTCCGCAGCTGACGCCCTCGTCGGCTTACTCATTCTCGATAGAGCCTAGCGGGTCCACGGGGACCCGCGCGGACCAGGGGGTCCGCCCCACAATTCCCACATGTTTACCGGCATCATAGAAGAGTTAGGGACCGTCTCCCAGCCCGGAAGGCGACTGACAATCAACTGCTCCACTGTCCTTTCCGATCTGTCGACGGGTGCGAGCATTGCAGTCAACGGTGTTTGCCTGACCGCGCTGGACGTTTCCCATACTTCTTTCTCCGCCGATCTCGCGCCCGAAACACTTTCGCGGAGCAACCTCGGCAGCCTGCGGAGCGGCTCCCGCGTGAATCTCGAGCGACCCGTGACCCCCATGACGCGCCTTTCGGGGCACATCGTCCAAGGGCACGTCGACGCTACCGGTGAGATCGTCGCGATGGACGCTTTGGGGGAAGGGAACTGGTGGCTGAAGGTCCGCCTGCCTGTCACTCTCGAACGCTACCTAGTGGAGAAGGGATCCCTCTGCCTGGATGGCATCAGTCTTACCATCGCGGCGATCGAGGAAGGCCCCGTGGTTGTTGTGACGATTATTCCGCATACCTTTGCAAATACGACATTAGGTTTGGCGAAGGTAGGCTACAGGGTCAACGCGGAAGCGGATGTTCTAGCCAAACACGTTGAAAAACTGCTCCGCGGCACAGCCCAGTAGGGCCGGTCCCCGACCGGTCCGGGTTCGTCTTTCACGGGAAGACCGGCCGGACCATCATCCCGTCCTTAAGAGGTTTCTCGGACGGCAACGCCACTGCATCCCCGTCATTGAGTCCTTCCACTTGCGTGCGCGTCGTGTTATTCACACCCAACTTGACGGTTCGCCAAACTACCTTGTCGCCATCCAGGATGAAAACACCGGATGCCCCCCCTTCGCGCCGCAGCGCCTCTTTCGGGATGGTGAGCGCATTCTCTACGGACTCCGAGCGGATTTCCGCGTTCACATTCGTGCCGGGCAATAGTTCCGCCTTGGGGTTTTCAATCCAGCACACGACTTCGCCCACCTGCCGCGATCCCAGCGCCACGATTTGAGTGGCGGTGCGGTCCACTTGGCCTTTCCATTGGCGTCCCGGCAGAGCGTCCCACGTAATCGTAACCGGCATTCCTTTGGCGACGCGCCCCAGGTCCGGCTCGTCGACATAGACCGTGACGTGCACCCTTTCGAGGCGGCCGATGGAGGCCACCGCGTCGCCGGCGTTAAGATAGGCGCCGCCTTTCAGATCGAACTGGTAGATAGTCCCAGCCATGGGCGCCCGGACTACACTCATGCGGAGCTTGGATTCGGCGAGTTGGGCGGCAGCCTGAGCGTCCTTCAAGCGAGCCTCGGCGGCGGTCCGGTCCGAGGGAACCACCAGCGCGGCGCGCCGTTGGTTGAGCGAATTAATCTGAAGCTGAGCCTGATTGAGCCGCTCCTTTGCCACCGTGACCTCGTACGCTGTCCCGGCTTGCTTGGCCTGTAGCCGGACTTTGGAGTCATAATCGATCTGGGCAGTCTCCAACTCCAGTCGTGCGCGGTCAAGAGCGCTCGATATCTCCGCAAGGTCGCTCGCCCGGCCCCCTTTGTTGATTACATCCAGCTCAGCGCGGATCTGTGAAATGCGGGCTTCAGCCGAGGCGGCTTCGGCGCGTGCGTCGGACGAGTCGATCTCCACCAGGGGCTCATCTTTCGACACCCGCTGATGCAGTTGAATCAGGATCCTCCCAACCGGACCTGAGCGCTCCGCGCGCGCGACCGCCCATTCAATCGGCTCCACTTTGCCGTTGGTTGGCACCGAGCTAATGATGGTTTGGCGAAGAACGCGCGCGAACGGAACCTCGGGCGGCTGGCTGCGGGCAACCTCGATCCGCCAGATGATCACCGAGGCTGCGGCCAAGACGAGCAGGAGCAGCCACGTCCGCAGCCTCATCTGCCGAAACCGCTTAATGATAGACGCATGAACAGGGTATGCTCCTATTGTAATGCGCGCGTTGGTTCTTTCCTCCGGTGGTCTGTTCGGCGCCTGGCAAGCGGGCGCATGGAAGGCTCTCGCGGCGCAGTTTCGGCCCGATTTGGTTGTGGGTGCTTCTGTCGGAGCCCTCAACGGGTATTGCATCGCTTGCCGCATGAGTCCGGACGAACTGGTGGACCGCTGGCGGCGCGAAGAACTTGCGAGCTTTCGCGATCTTCACGCCAACATCCGCGCGATGGTGGAGGAAGCGAAGCCGGAAATCCCGCTGGCCGTCGTGGCCACCGATCTTCTGCGCCTTCGGCCCAAGGTTTTTCATGGCGCTGGCCTGGGCTGGCGTCAGTTGGCGGCTTCCTGCGCCGTTCCGTGGTTCTTGCCTCAGGTCAGGATTGGGGGCACCCTGTATTCGGACGGCGGCCTGCTCAACCCGCTTCCGGTCTGGGCCGCAGCCGAACTGGGGGCAACTGAGATATTAGCCTTGAATGTCTTGCCTGAGATTCCAGCATCTTTGATCAGACCCTTCGTGCGCACCTTCCGGCACCTCGCGGGTCACCATCCGCCACTTCCTTCCGGCGTATCCCTGGAAGTCCTCAAGCCTGACGGCCCCCTCGGGACTATGCGCGATGGGCTGCATTGGAAACGGGAGAACATCGAGCGATGGCTGGCCCAGGGCCACGATCGCGCAAAAAACATTTCCATTCTGAATTGTCTTGGGTCATAATGACTTTGAGTTCAAACTATGCCGTTCTATCGAATTCACCGTCTCAAGGACCATCTTCGCCAGCAGTTCCGCTTTGCTCCGCACGTGAGCGGTACGGCGACGGTAAAGCCAAGGGATTACGCTCCCGGCGAACCTGTCGTTGCTGATTCTCCGTATGGAGCTTTCTTCCAGCTCAGGGATGCGGGAACTCCCCTGGAAGTGGGAGACATGCTGGAGACCGAAGGCGGGGAACTTCGAATCTTCAAGTTCGTCGGGATCGAGGAAGCTCAGTGGTTGGTGCCTGAAATCAAGGATGTGCCCGTGCAGGATGCGCAACCTTCCGCTCACGTTTCCGCGGCGTTACAATAAGTATAGTGATGGACGGGTGTTGGTACCCGGAAGGAACCGCAAACTTTGTCGCATTGGTTTGCTACCTTCCGGAGCCGTTAGCAAGTCTTGTTGACCGGATCCGCTGCGAGCTTGGGCAAAGCTCGGAGTGCCGGAGCCATTTGACCCTCCTACCTCCGCGTCCCCTTATTGGTTCCCCTGATCGAACCTGGGATGAAATCAAGTCCTCCTTGCAGGCCGTTTCTCCGATTGAGGTGGAGTTGGTGGAGGTAAGAGTGTTTCCTGTTTCCGAAGCCGTCTACATCTCCGTCGGACGCGGCGCCCGCGAGCTGGAGCGTACCCACGCTCTTCTGAATCGAGGCCATCTTGAATTCCGCGAACCTTGGATCTATCATCCCCACGTGACCTTGGCGCAAGATCTTCCTTCGGAACGAATCGCCGAGGTGGCCGCGCACGCGGCAGGGCGGTGGAGTGATTTTACGGGAAAGCGCACCTTTGCGGTCGAGCATCTGACGTTTGGCCAAAATGTTGTTCCGGAATCGGTTCAAGAGGGAAAACGGGGCCGCTGGAAGGACCTGGCGGAATACGATCTCAGAGCGGTCGCGCCAGTTTAGTATTCAACGTGAACAGCTATTCAGTCTGTTTCAAATGCGTTGCTTCGATTTCTTGAGGTACATCCGTCGGTCCGCGCATGCAATGAGTTCGCTGGCGGTTGCTCCATCACGGGGATAAAAGGCCGCGCCGAAGCTGGCGTCGAGCACAGGCTCTCCACAGACCCTTTGTCCGGTGGCTTGTACAATCTCCCGGAACTGGGCGATGCGAGCCTCGATATCCTCTGGCTTGAGCCGTGGCAGAAGCAGTACGAACTCATCTCCGCCTATGCGTGCCACAAAATCACGGTTGCGGCAGGCCTTCCGGAATCCCTCGGCGACTCCCTCGAGCGACCGATTGCCGGCGATGTGGCCGAAGCGATCATTCACGTGTTTGAATCCGTCCAGATCGCAGACCACAACTGCCGCGGACGTGCCCAGATCCTCCATGCGCGCGTCCAACGCTTTGGCGTTGGGGAGGCCTGTCAGCGGATCCGTCAGCGCTTCATCGTGTACCTGCCGGAACCGGAGACCATTGCCGACCGCTAGAGATAGCCGCGGCTCGATGGACGCAAGTATCCGGGCATCCTCACGCGTGAAGGCCTCGGAGCTTTGGGCCCGGTAAATAGTGAGAGCTCCACGAACGTCCCCCGCGCGAAGGGGCACAGCCATCGCGAAATGGAAGGGACAGGAAGTTGTCTGTGTCCCGGCTAACTGCTCCATCTCCGAGATCGTCTCGCCATCCATGACACTGCCGCTTTCGGCTGCGCGGCCCGAGACACCGCGTCCCAGGGGAATTCGCAAGCGGGTGAATACGTACAAGTGTTCTCCCGCCAATTGAACCGGCGCCAAGGCGCCGTCTTTTTCCAACCACAGCGCTAACGTATCGAAGTCGATCAATTGCCGCAACGCTCCCCGGAGGACCTGGGCGGTGTCGTATAAATCGAGCGAGCTGCCTAGCGTCTGTGTCAGATCGAAAAGGACCCTGGCCTCGCGCTGGGCCGCAAAAATCGAATCTCCAAAGGTTTCGCCGGCTTGCTCGGAGACGCGTTTTTCCCAATGCACATAGCGCTTCGCGATCATCGACGTCACTTGTGGATCGAACGCCCGCCCTTGCTCCGCGCTCACACGCCGGACCGCTTCCTCAATGGGAAACGCGGACCGGTGTTGACGGTGTGAGGCGAGTGCGTCGACAGCATCCGCGGCCGCGAGTATCCGCGCTCCCAGCGGAATTTCGCGGCCTTTCAATCCGTTGGGATAACCGGAGCCGTCCCAACGCTCATGGTGGGCGCGGACGATCGGTCCGACGGGGTATGGAAAACGGACTCCATCAAGGATGTCGGCTCCGATGGTAGTGTGAATCTTGATCTTGTCGTGTTCCTCCGCCGTCAATCGTCCCGACTTGAGGAAGATGTGTTCGGGAACCGCCAGCTCGCCCACGTCATAGAGCAGGGAAGCGGCGCGCAGAGCCTCCACTTCGTCCATGGGAAGGCCGAGTTCCTGCGCCAGCTCTTCGGTGTAAATGGACACCCGGCGTGAACGGCGGGCGGCCGGCTGATCCCGGGCTTCGATGGCCTGAGCCAGGGTCTCAATCGTTCGCAGATGCAGCTGGCCGGCGCGGCGGGACTCCTCGCAGTGACGCTCCAAACGCCGCCCATAAAGCCGGTAGGAGAACCACACCAGCACGATCAAAGGAGCTAGGACCAAGGAAATGGGGAACAAAGCCCCCAGTGCCGCAGCGACGCAGTAGTACGGGAAAGACCATAAGTCCCACCGCTTCCAACCCCGATAACTGTAGATGGCGAAGCACGCGAAAGAAGATAGCCACAAGCGCAAGGAAAGATCGAGGTGGGACATGTACGGGGCATGATAGACGGCTTGCGTGGCGAGTACCGATGCGGTCATCTGCATCAGCAGGTAGAACAGCTCTTCCGGAGCAGGCTGTTGTTTGCGGATGAACGCGAGTAGGAAAATGGCTGCTCCGGCCAACAACAATGTGTCCGCCCAGGGCAGGTGAATGGGCGCCAGAATCACGAAAACGAAGCCCATGCTGGAGCTGCCTGGAAGGCGCAAGCCAAAGGTCAGCAGCGCGAGAACGGAGTATACGAAGAAGAACAGGGGTTGGTCCCCCGCCGGAATGGACGCGGCGCCAGCCAGGAACAAGAGCGCGCAGATAGCCACCAATAACTTGTCGCGGGACATGGGTCTTGAATGGATGGACTCTGCACGCTTGATTCCAGGAGTTGGTCCCTTAGAATCTACGATTGGGTGCCCGGGTGGGGAAGGATTGTCTGGTCACGA